>Ga0180438_10000541_pt1 | contig 72809 bp, 54 predicted proteins | sample SS_ome_12_FD_132455 | JGI IMG/M metagenome (GOLD analysis project Ga0180438, IMG submission 132455) | Hypersaline lake sediment archaeal communities from the Salton Sea, California, USA - SS_3_D_2 metaG | ecosystem: Environmental > Aquatic > Non-marine Saline and Alkaline > Hypersaline >...
CTCCGGGAAATCCCGGCGCAGGGCCGGAGCCAGCGGAAGCATGGTGGGGGCCATGGGAAAGGGACCGTCGTCGTGAATGGAATCCAGCACGACCCGGTAAATGCGGTCTTTGTTCCTGTTGAAGCTGTCGTAGCTCAGCTCGAAGCGCACGAACAATAAGATCAAAATAACACAGGCCAGTCCTAAGGCCAGTCCGGCAACATTGATGAACGAATGAAGCCTGTTTTTTCCCATATTGCGTAATGTGGATATAAGATAGTTTTTAAACATTTGGATGCTCCAGTAAGTGTGGTGCTGGATAAAGCGGGGAATACCAATCAGGACCTGTGACCAGATCCAGAGACAGGCCCAAACCGGGCCGCGCTCAGATCTCAATTCCCTGTATATCTCGACAAAATCGCCGATCAAATAGCGGGCATCGTCGCGGGGCACGATGCGCCGGAGGATCCTCAAGGCGGCTTTTGGCATTCCTGTGTTCGGATTGTTCATCGATTCATCTTCATAATTTGTAATCGGATTCGGAAAACCGCGCCCATAGGGTATCGTTGATCTGTTTTCGTTCGGACAGGGCCCGGAGTCCTGGGCCGGACAATTTATAATACTTGATCTCGTTCCGCCCGCGCCTGGCATTGGGTCCGCCGATGTATGATTCGAGGTAGCCCTTTTTCAGAAGCCGCTCCAGCGGCACATACACAGCTCCCACCGACCAGGGATTTCCGGTCTGTTCTTTCAGGAACCTGCGCACGGTGACCAGGTAAGCGTTTTCACGGAGATGATAGACAGCCAGCAGGATCAATTCTTCTTGTCGAGTCATGAGTTTCATGTGAAATCCTTTAATTTTTAAACCATTATTATATACGCACGAAAACGAAAAATGTTTTACAATTTAAAGGATTTTTTTAAAAAATGCGCTTCCGATGTCGACATCGGGAGAGTTGTGGGGCTAATTTGACTGGTTCTCTTCCATTTTGTGTGGGTTTTTTACCAGTGGGCACCCTTCCACTGCGGGCGGGCGGTGGGCCCCCTCCAGCCGCGCCACCCGTCTTTTTATCGTTATCTGCCACACATAGTGGATGAGGTCAATTTAATTTTTATCGAAAATTTATCACCATCGAGCTGCAAAATGCCGATCGAATCGTTCCGGCGTTGTAACGAATCTTTTGTTCGTGCATATTATAAACAGAGGATTCAATAAGGAAACCTATGATCGACTTTGAAGGGCTGTACGAGACTTATGGCAACGACGTCTACCGATTCGCATTTTGGCTTGCAGGCGATCCGTCAGAGGCGGAAGACATCACCTCCGAGACCTTCATCCGCGCCTGGGTGCACAGGCACAAAATCCGTACCGAGACACTCAAGGCCTATCTTTTCACCATTTCGAGAAATATCTATCTCCAGCACCAGAGGAAAAAAAGACGCCAGGCCGTTCTCGAGGATGTTCATCCCGATCCTGCCCCGGGTCCGGATAAAAAAAACGAATCCCAGCGCGAACTGCAGAAAGTCCAACACGTTCTTCAAACTCTACCGGAGACCGACCGTACCGCTTTTGTCCTCCGCGTTCAGCACGGGCTCCCCTACGAAGAGATCGCCCGCGTCCTGGATCTCTCGCTCACCGCCGCTAAAGTGAAGGTGTACCGAGTCCGGAAAAAGTTGATCGTAACCTGTATCGAAATGGAGGTTTATCGACCATGAATATAACACGCAATGTCATTCTCGATCTATTGCCGCTGTATGCGGCCGGCGAAGTGAGCACCGATACCAGAGCCCTCGTTGAAAAGTACCTGGAAACCGACCCGGACCTGGCGAATGTGGCCAGGCAAATGGGATCCCTGGAAAAACCGAAAGAGATCCCCGTCACCCTATCTCAGGAGGTTAAATTGGCAGCCTACCGGAAAGCCAAACAGCGGAATCTCTTGTACACCATCATCCTGGCCGTCGTGCTTTCGATTTTTCTTGTGGTAACCATGCTCGTATTCTTTTTAACCCCACCATAAAGTGCTTTTTGAACTATCAGAGGATTAGGTTTCCCGGATCACTTCCATTCCGAGGGCTCTGGCCAGCTCTTCGAGAGGTTCCTGGACATCGCCGTAAACGGTTAGGCGGTGCCAGGAGAACCGGTCCCACTCGTGGAACAAGCGGCTGATATCCCCGACCACCTCGGCAGCCAGCTTTGTCCGGCAGGCTTTCGGCTCATCCACGTTACCCACGGCTTTAGCCCGATGGATAGCCATGGATTTGAAGTCCCCGCTTGTCCGGAAAGAAGTGGTCATGTATCCTGTCGGCAGAAGGGACTGGACGGCCGCGCCTTTGCCGTCCTCCGCGTGCGATCGGATGATGAAAGGATTGACCGGGCCGTCGGGACCCAGCATTTTTGTCGGGGCCACGCAATGGGCATAGATGATCTGGTTGGTGGAAGTGTCCAGCACGGGATCCGAGGCGAAACTGGCCCTGTCGAACATGTAGCGGCAGATCAACATGGCCAGGATGTCGGGGATCTGGGCCTCGCATGTGCCCGATGTTTGACCGTCGTCGTTCATCTGCCTGTATCCCAGGCAGGGATAACCCGGAAGTTTGCCGCTGTAGAAACCCCCAAGGCAGTCCATGGTGATCGCCTGGGCGCCCCGTGTTTTCAACAGGTCCAGCATGGCCAAGTAAATGGCCGCCGAATCCTGGATATCCTTGGGCATGGGTTCCACGACTTCCTGGGCTTCCTGGATCCACTGGTCCGCCCATTTATCCGCTTCCCACCGCCTGACATTTTTATATGCCGCGTTTATCTCATCGAAGGAAACCGGTTCCACCGTTGCCCCAAGGGCTTTATAGGGTTCTCCCCCTTGACTGATGACGCGTAGGATCTTCGTTTCCTCCAGGCGCCGGATAACCTCCCCGACACCGGCTGATTGCACGGGATCTGCCAGGCAGTTCAGATCGCCGGGCTGGGCAAAATTGGCGGTCCGGACTTGTTCGGCCTGGGCATAGAAACTCCCGGGATCGGCATCCGGTCTCCTCAAGATATCGAAACTGCGGACAACATCCACCACATCCTGGAACCGGGCCGTGGACAGCATCACCGCCTTTCCTCCCTGCCGGATCGTCTTGGCGCCGTGGCACAGGAAGACTCCCGAACCGGCATAGAGCTCATCCACGAAAACAGCGGGTTTTTCCATTTCCCCTATGGCAGGCAACAGGCTGTCGGTTAGCCCCCAGTTCGTGCAGAGAAGGAATACAAGGAGCCCATCCACCTGGCCGGCCAAATCTTTTACTTTGGGGACCTCGGATTCCGGATCTCCCTGGACAGTCAGAGGAAAGAATTGAATGTCGGGACACCCCTCGGCGAGTGCCTTCTGGATTTCGCCTTTGCGGGTTTCGTAATCGAAGTTCACATAAGGCCAGACATTCCATCCTGGCGGAGCGCAGACAGCGATCAGGCCTACTTTAACCGGTTCGGTTGTTTTCTGCGAACATGCCGTGAAAGTCTGGGACCCGGCAACAGCCAATCCCGCTCCTGCCGCTGTTACCCAGGTTCCGCACTGCTTCAGAAAGTGGCGCCGGGTGACTCTGCCCGGGCATTTTTGACACGGAATGGAAGACCTTGTCCGAGAATCTCTCATAATTCGACCTCCTGACCGATTCATGGAGTCCTAACCTGATCGGTTAACATAATACAGGCCAGTGGATTTGTAAAGCTCGCACACGATTCAAGTATAAACGAAATGGACTGTCGCTTTGCACGCAGTGTTCACCTTGATCCTTCCTCTTTCCCGACCTCAGTCTCCCAAGAAGCCCAATCCCCGCCAAAGGGTTTCAGGCCCAGGTCAGACGGGCTGGTGGGCGCAGGGACTAAAGCCTCATAAACCTGCTTGGCATGGGCTTGCGACCTGGTGAAAGAAGTGGCGGCTTTGCCCAGGTACCGAAGGGATTCGTTTCCAGCAACAAGGAGCGCTTTGTTGAAAAAAACTTTCCCTCGATAATATTCGGCATTGGCCAGGGAATATAAATCACTCAGTGCCGCATATCCTGTGTCGGTAAAATTGAGATACATAAGCTCTTTGTAAGCCTTGGCGATGTGAAGGCTGGCTTCTTTCTGGGATGCTCTGACCGCCTCTTTCGGGCTTGAAGAGAGGGTCAACGTGTAAAACGTGTGCGTGCCATCGATATAGGGATAGCTGGACCTCATTTTTTCCCCGTCGGATGCGGTCGATGAGTGGATCACCCGGCCGGCCGGACCCGTGCAGATATGGGCCACCCCTTCATCCCCATCGTCAGGGAGCAGGACCGAAACCCAGGAATTGGAGGGACGGCAGATCTTGGCGTCCCAGCCTCCTTCAGGAGGATAGGGGGGGGCGTCGCCGGGGAACCGCAGCATCATCTTCATGAATTCCACATCGATGTGGCCGTGGTAATTGTGGAGCATGTCCCAAAGCATCAGGTTTCTGGGGGCGGAATACGCGCCGTACCCGCCATGTTGTTTGATAAATCCCCCCTCTTTGGTCGGCATCATCTCTTTGTTCAAGTAGTTGTTGGTGGAATAGAGAAAATCCTTCTCCCCGAAATCGCCGGGTTGCCGGACACTCTGCACGGCAGCGGTTTTTTCCACGACACAGGCACCCCCGTGGACATCGACAAAATGAAAGTTTTCCGGGATATTTATCTGCCAGGGCAAAAGCATGTCCCTTGCTTCGGGGGCACTTTTGGCAAAACGCACGATGTGTGTGAGGGAACAGGACCAGGAGAGGCCATAATCGGAATCCACTTCTCTGGGGGATCCGCCTCCGCCGCTGTTCCCGACAAAAAGGCCTTTGTTGTTCATCAAAAAATGATCTCCGATCTCACCGGCCTGGGCCCCGCAAATGTAGTTATTCCCATTATCCGGGAACGCCATGATGACCACCCCGTAAGCCGCCTCACCCGAATCTAGGGTATCCATTCCGATCAATCGTCCCTCTTTGGTGGCGCTTCCCCACGCCGAGCACACAGAACACTTTTTTATGGGAAGGCTGTTCTTTTCTGCGCCGGACGGAAATGTGGCAGTGTCTGGATCGGGAAGCGTGCAGTTCATCAGTAAAACATCGGTGTATGACAATGGGAATCCGGACGCAGAAGCCCCATCGGCCATGCCTTTCATGATCGCGATATTTTCGGGCGTGTATTTGTCGATATAGAACTGGTTTCCTTTAAGCATATGAAAAACCTTTTCCCGGCTGAAATTTTGTTGAGCGGAAGCCCACGCAGCCTCTTTTTCTTTTTCCAGATAAGGACCGGCTTGCTGCCCGTACTGATATCCCATATCATAATCGGAACCGCTCAGGATAACGACGGGCAGGATTCCAGGAGGCAGCACATCGTCGGCGGCAGAATCACCCGCTTCCAGAACAGCAGGTATTTTCAAGAAAATCAATAACAACAGCAACAAAAAAAAGCGATATTTTGCAATCTTCATGATTCCTCCTTTTTAGAAAAACATAATAATTTCAACAAATGACCTCTGCCATTTAAAACGAAATAGTCTTATCGGCATCCAATACCCAGGTGGCAAGTTGACTCATCGTGCTGAGTTCGACACCTTGGATCAAGGGCAATCCTGTAACGCCCCGGGCATCCGTGCAAGTTCTGCAGGCCTTCACTCGAGCTCCGCGATCGATCGCAGATTGCAGCATGCGCTCGATATTATAGTAGCCCTGCGCCGTGGATTGGCCGGGAAGAGCGCATGTGACCGCATCGGCGAGAAGAAAAATCCGAACCTTCGCATCGCTGTGTTCTTTCTGCAGCATCATGACCAACCGCAAAGCATTATAGGCCTTCTCCGTTCCATAAGGCGCATCATTGATGATGATCAGTATTTTCATCCGCCATCCTCCTTTGTTATGTCCATCCCTATTCTAATCCGTCTCTTTTTCAACAGTCAAAACTAAAAAAATTAAAACTGGCCTGCACGGCTGCTGCAAAACATCGATACCAAAAAGTAATTCCAAGCTAAAAACATGGACGCATTAAAACGTTTTCAGGCAATCTTCTGAAAGGATAGCTAGGTAACGAGAAGGGTGTGCAGAAATTGGCGGCAGGCTTGAGGAGAATTCAGAAAAAACCGGGCATTGGTCGTTCCGAAGCCGATCTTGATCGAATAGGCCCCCTCGGGGAGGGCCTGGAACAGATCCTCATCGGTCCAATCATCCCCGACAGCGAGCACAAAATCATAGGAGTCCCGCGCCATAAGATATCGAGCTGCCTGGCCCTTGTTGATTCCTCCTGGACGGACCTCGATCACTTTTTTTCCATGCATGAGCTGCAGATCCGTGTTGGCCAAAAATTCGTTAAGGTTATCGAAAAGTTCATGGGCTCGGATCTCTCCCAGTTCTGGGCTGGCTTTGCGAAAATGCCAGGCAAGACCCAATTCTTTCTCTTCGACAAAAGATCCGGGAACCCGGGCCTCATAGGCTTTCAGGATTGGCAACACCTGGAACTTCCAATCCATCGATGCCGTCTTCTGGATTTCCCAGCTTGAACGGGCATCTTTCCGGATCCAAGCGCCGTGCTCGGCAACCAGAGCGCACGGAATATCTCCCAGCCATTGATCCATAGTCGAGCGGTCACGTCCGCTGACAATGGCCAGCTGATTTTTGCTCTTTTTCGCTAAAGAAATCAATAGTCTCTTCAGTTCCGTATCGGGTTTGGCATCCTTGGGCTTCTCGGAGAAAGAAATCAGGGTTCCATCATAATCGAACATCAGTAGGCGTTTTTTTCTGTTCCGGTAATCGGAAAGGAGCTTTTTTTCCCAATCTCCGGTCAATTTTCGGTGTTCCCTTCGGGATTTCCGGTCTTTCATTTCTTCGATCCCGGAGATGAAGCTCCGTGTCCAACGGTGGATATCATAATCGATGAGGCGCTGGCGCATGACTCGCATGCGTCGTTTCTGTTCCTCCTGGGACATTTCAAGGGCCTGCAAAAGGGCACCGGAAATTGCTTCTCTGCTGTAAACGTTCACCACAAGGGCTTCACCCAATTCGGCCTCAGCCCCAGCCGTACCGCTCAGCACCAAGACGCCTGAATCATCCATCCTCGAGGCGACATATTCTTTAGCCACCAAGTTCATCCCATCTCTCACAGGGGTGACGAGGGCAACATCGGCAATGGCATAAAGAGGAAGAAGCCTGTGGAATGGCAGGGATCGGTACATGTAATAGACCGGCATCCACCCCGGAGTGCCGAAGCGGCCGTTGATTCTTCCCACCAGGCTTTCCACCTCCTGTTTGAGAAGGGCATAATGTTTAACCTTTGTCCTGGAAGGTACGCACAACATGATATAGATCAGCTTTTCATGCCACCCGGGATTCCGGTGAAGAAAATTCTCGAAGGCTTCAAGGCGATGCGGGATTCCCTTGGAGTAGTCCAACCGGTCGACAGAGAGGATGACTTTCCGGTCTTTCACGTCAACGGATTTCTGAAATTTTTGGATATCCCTTTTTGTAGATTCCTGCTGTAGCAGCGTCATGATACTCTGAGTGTCGACTCCCATCGGAAAATTATCCGCCATGACAAAACGGTCTGCGACAGAAACAGCACCGAAATGATGTTCATAACCGAGCAGGCGCAGGACACTGCTCAAGAAGTGCCTGGCATATTCATAGGTGTGGAAGCCGACGAGATCGGCGCCTAGCATCCCTTCCAAGACCTCGTTGCGCCATGGAAGGATTCGGAAGATCTCAGAGGAGGGAAAAGGAATGTGAAGAAAAAAACCGATGTCGGTACGGGGGAAGTAGGTGCGCAAAAGATGCGGCAGCAGCATCAGATGATAATCATGGACCCAGAAGGTATCGTTTTCCGTAGAATGCTGGATAAGTTCTTTGAAGAACTTTTGATTGACATGCAGATAGGCCTCCCATTCCTGTTTTTCAAAGGTGCAGTAAGATGTAAAATAGTGAAAAAGCGGCCAGAGAGTCCGATTGGAAAAACCATAGTAGTATTTATCGATATCCCGGCGGGATAAAAAAATGGGATAGCACTGGTGTTTCTCTTTCAACTTTGTCTGGACATATTTTTGCTCGCCGCTGTTTTCCGGAATGTATCCGGGCCAGCCGAAAAACACGATTTCTTTATCTATCCGGAGAGCCCGCAATGCCGTCGCAAGTCCGCCCGGGCTCGGCTGAATCGAGACCTTGCCCTTTCTTTTGGAGATCGTGACGGGAAGCCGGTTGGAAACAATGACAAGCCGGTCTTTTTTTTGTTTTGCAGATGACATGGGACGGTTTATAAACAGTCTACTCCCTCAAAAGAAAAAATTCAAATCATGGATGGAGCCATATCCGACCAAACCGTTAGGATGAGGCAGTTAGCCGATTAGAACACCGATTAAAAGATCGAGATAATCCTCGAGATGGCGCGTGATCAGGAATTTTTGTCCGATGAATTTCCGGGCCTCTTTCCCCATCCTTGCGGCAAGCTTTTTGTCTTTGAGGAGAGTGACAACTTTTTCCGCGCATCCTTCGATGTCATGAGGCTCGACCAGAAAGCCTGTTTTGCCATCCACGACCTGTTCGGGAATCCCCCCGACACGCGAAGCTACGACCGGGGTTTCTTTCCACTGCGCCTCGGAAACCGTAAGCCCGAATCCCTCGCGGATGGACTTCTGAAGAACCACAGACGAGATCCGTTGAAGGACATTCACCAAAATCTGGCTGTCTCCCAGCCTGAAGAGAACATCGCCGCTTTTCAAATACTTTCCAGCAATTTTTTTCATTTTATTGTAGATGATAATGCCCTCCGGATCATCGGGTGCCATGTTATAACAGTAGATCAGCCGGCAATCCACATGTTCCTTCACTTCATGAAAAACCTTCAGGACTCCTTCCGGATCTTTCCACGGATCGAACCGTGACACCTGCGTGATCAAGGGCTTGTCTGTGGGAATATCGAACTTCTTCAACGTTTTGGCTATCAGGTCATCGGAAAGATCCATGTTTTTGGCAGATAAGGGGTCGATGGAGGGATGGATGATTTTTTGATCCAGGGGAAGATCGGCTTTCCGGAACCGCTCACTGGAAATGACCATCACATCGTAGCGGAGGATGAATGTTTTGACAAAATTCCAGAGTTCAGGATTGGGTTGGGTTATATCGATATGGCAGCGCCAGATCCACGGCTGCACTTTTTTGTTGAATTTGATCAAGGGAAGCGGCTGAGGATCGTGCACGATCACGCAGTCATGATCCAGGTGCGTGAAGCGGGAAAAACGGTCGTTCGTCTCCAGGTAAAGTCTTTTTTTATTATTGCTGAGATTGATCGAATTGCCCTGCAAACCGTTATGAAATTTTTTGGTGACCGAGAAAAAATCGGACGGGCCTATGAGCACCCGCCATCCTGAGTCTACGCCGATATCATTGAGCAGCACGATGAGGTTATTGAGGATCTCCGCGACACCCCCTCCGTAAGCCGTTGAATTGATGTGCACGATATGCTTGTTGATCAGACGGTGAGCTTTCCGGTGGATGTTGCCAACCACTTTCTCACCGACAATAGGAAGGTAATCATCCAGACTTTTCATCGTTCCATTCTCCTGTTACTTTAGAAAACGCGCAAAGATTGGCTTTTATAACATCTGATCGAAATCGTGTCAAACTTGGTTTGATATCACCAGATTTCTCTTTGTTGCTTTCTCCTGAGATATCTTCTCATTCGTTTGCGGGCACGATGCTCTTTCTCTCACCGAAACATACGCCAAATTAAAACACCTCCTTTGATTCATGCCGATCGTCAATTGAAGGAGCACGAAACGAGAATCCCTGAACCAGGATTTGGATCAAAAAGGCTGAAACGAAGTCAAAAGGGATTCAAGCTTCTTGGCCCGTCTTGGGCCTCGCAATTTTCTGAGCGCTTTCGCTTCGATCTGTCTGACCCGCTCTCTTGTGACTCTGAATTTTTGCCCGACTTCTTCCAGGGTATGCTCATTTCCGCTTCCGATTCCGAATCGCATCCTCAGCACGGCCGCTTCTCGCTCATTCAGCGATCCCAGAGCTTCCTCTATTTTTTCTCTTCGCGCGATACGGACAAATATGTCATCCGGGAGAAGACTTCTATTATCTTCGATAAAATCCTTCAAAGAACTCTCTCCTTCATCTCCGATCGGCGTTTCTAGGGAAACGGGGATCTGTGCGATCTTCATAATTTTTCTAACTTTTCCGACGGGGAGCTTCATTTTTTTCGCTATTTCTTCCTGTCTTGGCTCTCTGCCCTGTTGTTGAACCATAACCTGGCATATTTTGTTCATGCGCATTATCGTTTCGTTCATGTGCACGGGAACCCTTATCGTGCGAGCTTGATCGGCAATGGCTCTGGATATGGCCTGTCTGATCCACCAAGTGGCATAAGTGGAAAATTTATATCCCCTTCGATAGTCAAACTTGTCGACGGCCTTCATCAGTCCCATGTTACCTTCCTGGATCAAATCGAGAAAATGCAGGTTGCAGTTCACATACTTCTTTGCGATGGCGATGACCAATCTGAGATTGGCTTTGACCAATTCCTTTTTTGCCTCGTGTTCGATAATTCTTTCGTTATAGATCAACCGCATGATATCCTTGAATGCATAAAAATCGAGCCCGACTTCTCTTCTGATCTTCCGGAGACGTTTTTCGATGTCTCCGATATCAGCACCATACGCTTTCCTTTTTTTATGGCTTTTCGAATTTTTTAACAAAAAGCCGATCTCTTCCCTGTTTTGGGTGAGTCTTATCGTAGTTTTAAATTTATCGAAAAGTTCTTCCGCTACTTTCTCGAAGAATTTCGACTTAATGCGGAGCTCTTTAATGCGCTCGATGATTTGAATATTGATGCGCGCCCTTTTGACAGCGTATTTTTTTCTTTTAGGAATTGCCTTCAATCGTCCATGCAGCTCTTTTATTTCTCTGATTTTCTTTTGAATCCGGATCCTCTTTTTTTCTTCTCCACCATCAGCAAGGTCTTCCTCACAGTCATCGAATAGCCGATGGATAATAGGGGAATCCTCATTTACCTCGGTGCAAACCTCATAGAGCCTGGTCAGCAGTACTCTTGTTTTTGTCAGCGCTTTAATTTTGATATGCGCACTTCTTTCGATCCGTTTGGCGATGACAATTTCACCGGCTCTAGAAAGAAGGTGATTTTTCCCCATCTCTCTCATATAAAGCTTTACGGGGTCTGTGGTGTGCTTTAGATCTTCGGCATACAGGTGGTTATCGTCCTTGGAGGTTCTTTTTTTTGGTCCCTGGAAATATTTTTTGTTTCCATTCAATGAATCAGTGAAATTTTCGATGTTTTTTTCAATATAAAAATTTTCTAGAACTGATTTGCTCCTTTTTTTCAAATTATTTCCCATTTGACATCCGATCCTTCAATCCTTCCAAGATGCAAAGGCTCTCTCGCTTTCTTCTATCGTAGCCTTCACAGCCTGTCGTTTTGTCAATCCCTTTTCAAGCTTTTTGGAAATTTCCCTCAGAAAAATGGCCCGCAACATGGCTATGTTTTCCTCGTTCGATTTTAAGGTCTTTTTCACGATTTGTTTGTTTTTGGAATCGGCACTCTCAAGCACACGCTTCAACTCCGGATTTCTCATCGCGGCCAGGAAGCAAATTCTATACACAAACACGAACACATCTCTCACTGTTTTTTTATTGCTTCCATTCTTCGAGCTCTTTTTTAAAGTATTTTTTGGATATTCTTCGGACAGCGTCGTTTCGACATCCTCCCACAGCTTCTTCAAAAAAGCATCGAACGTGTATCCGACTTTGCCCTTCCTTATCTGCTCAGGCTTGTATTTTTTTTTCATTTTTGCCTGCCTTTTCGAGGCTTTCGGATAACAAACGTGGGAATCGAAGCTACCCGTACGAGTTTTTCTGTAACCGAACCGAGATATTTTTTTTTCCAACCCGCTGTCCCATGGCTGGCTATGATGATAAGATCGACATCTTCCTTTTGGGCATATCCGGCGATTTTCTCCGCCACATCCCCATGAGCGACCAGAGCGCGCGCCTCCAGTTTTTTCCCGATTTTCTTAGCGATGACTTCCCGAATCGATTTTTCAGCGGATGCGTGAAGATTTTTAAGGTAGGCCATCACATTGAATCCCGGCTCATCCTTGGGTGGAGGAGCGAAAGGAGGGAGAGAGGGAACGACATGCATGATGATGATCTCTGAGGAAAAATGGATGGCCATTTTTTTTGCGATCTTGAGCGCCTCATAAAAAGGTTCGCTAAAATCGGTTGGAACAAGAATTTTTTTTATTGGCAACATCATATATCTCCATGAATGTTTCCTGCGGACCCCCGCTAAACTCTCAAAGGATTTTCCCCTTGAAGAACACCGATAGGAACAGAGCGGAATTGGGGAACAGGGCGGGTTAAATAAATTTTAAAGCCATTTTGCGACTATTCTCTCACAGATCCCGTTTTAAATCAAATGGTGTCCAATTTTTGCCCAACAACCCGGTAGTTAATGCGCGGCGCGGATCAGGGCGAAGAAATTTGCGTCCGGCATGTATTCCGGCACGCTGTTTCCCGTCCCCAGGGCAAACCCGCCCCGTTCGCTCGCCCGCTCAAGCATGTCCCTGGACCTTCGATTGACCTCCTCGGGAGTCGACTCGCAGATGAAGTTGACATCGATCCCGCCGACGATAGCGATACGGTCATGATAGTTTTCGTACGCCTCTTCGACCGGCATAATGTTATCCTCGTAGGAATGGCGGCCATCGAACCCCATGCCCGTGATGATATCTTCGATGATGTTTTCGAAATGCCCGCAGGAATGGAGGATGACCGGTTTGCCCGCAGCGTGGCAGATATCGACGACCTTCTTATACCAAGGAAAGACATACCGGCGAAGGGAATCGGTCGAGATAAGGGTGCTGGTGTTGAAACCCCAATCGTCGTTAGCCAGGCATGCGCCTACGCAATCGTATTGAACCGCTTTTTCATAATACCGGACGAGGCGGAACCCCACCTGCTCGAACACATCTTCGACCAGCTGCGGGTCGTCATGGAGTTTTAAGCACAGCGTGTCGAACCCCATCAATCTCGTGGCATTTTCCAGCACGCCATCGGGCGTATAAGGAATCAATTTCATCCCAGCAGGCAGATCACCGGCAAGGCGATCCAACATGTCGAAATCCGCTTCATCAGGGTCCGGCCAATCGAAAGCGTCGAACTCCTTTCTGTTTCGGATCACTCCCCCTTCATTCATGGAAAACGTTTCCTTGGTCTTGCGGAGACCGGGGTCGGAAAACTGAAAACCGGGGAGCAGGATCGTGGCGAAATCATATCCCAGGCGCTGGAAGGTGCGGATAAAACGTCTCTGCCAGGCCATTCGGTCTGTCGGAGTTGGCCCGGGAACCACGCGAGCATACAGCCTTTCGTTGAAATAAAATTCGAACAAGGTCGGCCGGCTGGGGACCTCGCGCCGGAGAACCGCCATCAGATTATCGAAGTCCGGCGGATCTTTTCTTTCCGGGATCTCGTTCCAGTTCATGGTTCCGTCAAGGTCTATTTTACCACCTCGAAAGCCAGTCCTCCATTCCTTATTTCGATTTGAACGATTCCCTTAAAACTACGATCAAAATTTGTTTCCGTAATATCGGGAGATTTTGCTAGCATGGCTATCCTCCCATTTCTGATGCAGCATTGCGCGTTTCATCCGGAATGCCGGGCCGGCAAAAAGAGAACCGCACAGCCCAGGTTTATAACCAGGAGTCAGGAAAATCGGGTTTCCGGCATTTTCTATAACTCCCAGTTAGAAAAAAGGGGTGTTCTTATTTTCTTGGCTTTTTTTTGATATAATGACGGCGTCTTGCGCATGGATTCGGTATTTTCCGATCAAGAAACATCAAACAAAGGAGGGAGTCTATGAAAAGAAGAAGAAATCAGTTGGCTGTGATCCCAGGCATTTTCAGCATCCTGCTTGTCGTGATGGCGATAACAGCGCCCGGACCTATCTACGCCCAGATGGACGACTCGGGCCTCGCCAAAGCTTTCAAGTGGCGCAACATCGGCCCGGCCAACATGTCCGGCCGTGTATCCGACATCGAAGCCCTGGACGAAAACTTCACCACCGTTCTCATCGGATCGGCATCCGGGGGTGTCTGGAAATCCGTTAACGCCGGCACGACCTGGACGCCCATCTTCGACACCTACGGGGCAGCTTCGATCGGGGATGTGGCTTTTTATCAGGCGGACCCCGATATCATCTGGGTGGGAACAGGAGAGAAAAACCCGCGGAACAGCATCGCCTGGGGGGACGGGATCTACAAGTCCACAGACGGCGGAAAGACTTTCACCCACATGGGACTCGAAAGCACCCATTCCATATCCAAGATCATCACCCATCCCACAAACCCGGATATCGTTTATGCCGCAGCGGGCGGGCATCTCTGGGGATACACAGGAGACCGGGGGCTTTTCAAAACCACGGACGGCGGCAAGACCTGGATCAAGCTGGTCAATGGGCTTCCCGATGACGGGAAAACCGGCGCCATCGACATGGTCATGGACCCGTCCGATGAAAACGTGTTGTATACCGGGTTCTGGCAGCGGCTCCGCAGGCCCTACCGGTTCGACAGCGGCGGTCCCAACGGCGGCATCTTCAAATCCACCGACGCCGGCGCATCCTGGACGAAGCTCGTCAACGGGCTTCCTGAGGGAGATATGGGAAAGATCGGCCTTGCCATCTGCCGGAGCAAGCCCAACGTCCTGATGGCTTTTGTCGAGCACGGATTCCAGCCGAGAGAAAACCTCGAGGACGGCACGGAAAATCCCGACTACAAAGACATGACCAAGCTGGGAACCGGCATATACAGGACAGAAGACGGAGGAGAATCCTGGCAGTACATGAACCGGTACAACAACCGCCCCTTTTATTACAGCCACATTTACCTCAACCCGATCGACGACAAGATCGTGTACGTCGTGGCCGGAAGCTACCACATCTCTTATGACGGCGGAAAAACGCTGGAAAGGCAGAACACCGGGATTCACGGGGACTACCATGCCCTGTGGTCTGACCCGACTAACAAAAACCGCTACTACATCGGGAATGACGGGGGTTCAGCCCTAACCCACGACCACGGGAAAAACTACATCTTTTTCGACAATCTCCCGATCAGCCAGTTCTATGCCATCGGGGCGGACATGCGGGATCCCTATTATGTATACGGCGGGCTCCAGGACAACGGCTCCTGGGGAGGCCCTTCCATGAGCCGGGACAACGAGGGCATCCTGACCGACCACTGGTTCCGGATCGGGGGGGGTGACGGATTCTACACGGCCGTCGATCCGACGGACTGGCGCACCGTCTATGCGGAAAGCCAGCAGGGAAGCATTTTCCGTGTCGACGCGGAAACACGGGAATCGACCTATATCCAGCCGAACAAGGAAAACATCGTCAACTACGATACCTATGTGACAGACGAGATCCTGAAAATGCATGAAGAAGCGGGCTGGGGCAAGGATAGTCCCTTCCGGTTTAACTGGAACTGCCCGATCGTGATTTCCCCTCATGACCCGGGCCTGGTCTTTTTCGGAGGCAACGTCCTTTTCAAGACCGCAGACCGGGGCGAGTCCTGGGAGATCATCAGTCCGGACCTCTCCACCAACGATCCCGTCAAGATCGACAGGGAAACAGGAGGACTGACCCTGGACCGGACTGGAGCGGAGAACCACTGCTCGATCGTCACCGTTTCGGAATCCCCCGTGCAGCCCGGGATCATATGGGCCGGGACTGACGACGGGAATGTCCAGCTTACGCTGGACGACGGGAAAAACTGGACCAATTTGCGGAAGAATTTCAAAGGCGTTCCCGAGGGAATCTGGGTCAGCCGCGTGGAAGCCTCGCATTTTGACCAGGGAACCTGCTATGTGACATTCGACGGCCACCGGAGCGACAATTTTATGCCCTGGGTGTTCAAAACCGCAGACTTCGGAAAAACCTGGACCAGTATCCGCAGCAACCTGCCCGACGGTCAAGTGGCATATGTCATCCGGGAGGATTCCAAAAACAAAAACCTGCTCTTCCTGGGAACGGAATTCGGGCTTTTCCTATCGACAAACGGCGGGAAAAGCTGGGATCGTTTCATGAACAACCTGCCGACTGTCGCGGTGCACGACATTTTGATCCATCCTCTCTATAATGATGCGATCATCGGAACCCACGGCCGGGGCATCTGGATCTGCGACGACATCACGCCCCTCCAGCAGACAAACGAAAAGATCGAATCTTCAACCTTTTTTCTTTTCAACCAGCAGACCGCAACGCAGTGGAAGAATATCAGCCGAGGCGGAAACAGGGGGCAGTTCCTATATCAGGGTGAAAATCCCCCCAGGGGAGCTGTGATCAACTACTATATGGGAACAGGCGTCAAGGAGGCAAAGCTGACCATTATCGACTGGAAAGGGGAACAGTCGATATCCGTCGACCTGAAAGATCAAGCCGGGATCAACAGATATATCTGGCCTTTCGAGTTCGAACCTCCCCAGCTCAACGAAGAAGAAAAGGAATTGCTCGACAAATACACGAAGGCCACCGAATGGGAAGAGAGACGGGAGATCAATAATCAGTTGAGGGAATCCCTGGAAAAACGGGGGCAGAAATTCGCCGGTATCAGCAGGAGAGACAATAAACTCAACGAGATCCCGGCCGAGCCGGGCGTGTACAAAGTGATGTTAACGGTGAACGGGGAATCGGTCACGAAATCCTTGATGGTCCGCCCGGACCCGAAGTACGACTGAATCCCGATGTTCGTGTGAAACCTATTTTACCCCGCTAACCTCATCTGGAGGCAGAGGGGGTGAAGGCGATCCCGAGGGAAAGGGTCAGCGCTCGGTTTTTTATCGTGTCGCCCTCTTCGAAATCATAGGACACTTCCATGATGTTTTTCGAGATGTTGACAAATCCCAGGCTGTATCGGACGCTCAACTCGAGACTTACGGATCCGAGACGGCAGCTGATATTTCCGCCAAGCACAAGCCCGATATCCGTTTTAGCGAGGTTATCGTCCAGTTCCCTTTTTTCCGTATGGCCGAATGCGGTCTGAACCTCCCTGACTTTTTGGGCAAATCCAAAATAGGGCCCGCAAACCAGGCCCGGTTTTAGCCGTCCTTTAAGCGGGAACCTGTACGCGATCAATACGGGGATCTCGATGTAAGATATCTTGTATTCGGTGATAATCTCTTCCCCCCGGTCGGTCTCCGCAACGCCGAAGCCCTTGACCGAATAGCCGATCTCCGGCTGGATGCCGAATCCATCCCCGGCGAAAAAAAAGGATAAAAAAGAGCTGAAAGAGATCTCATCCAGAGGCTCGACTGTCAGGAAGGGCAGGTCACGCGAGATAGCGGCTTTAGAACGGGTTAGCCCGGTTCTGATCCCGAATTCCCATCCGGAAGCAGAAAGGAGGTTCCCTGCAAGCAGGACCGGGAGGGAAAACAACAGCAAAGTCCGGCATGTTTTATTCACTTGCGCACCTCCCTGATCACACTATTCTGCTGTGATGATTGCGGGGCTATCCGCAGCCCGATCCAGTACGCGCTCGCCCAGTTATCCACGAGCGTAATTCCGAGGCCCATATTCTGGACCGCATTGAGCAGATTCTGGGAAAAAGCTCCCCTGCGGACTTTCATATTCAACGTTCTCCAATCGAGGGATTGAAATTTGCCTGTTGCCCGGGATTGAGACATGTTCATGTCGAAAAGGATCATGTTGTATAGGTTCTGGACGGTGGCGCTTTGCAGGTCGCTCCCGATGCATCTCGAAACCATAGCCGGCATCCCATTTCGGAGCACCAGGACAGGATTGGTCGTATCGGGCAGATAGGCGCCGGGGCCGGCCTTCTGTATCCGTGTCTGCTGGAAATAACCTGCCGCAGGTACCGAAACACCGTCCACGAAAATGCCTGAGTTTCCCCAGTGATCCGTGTTGATAGTATGGCAGACCGCCGCCACATTCCCTTCGCCATCCATGGCGATGATGGCTTCGGAATGGCCGGGGGGATAATGTCCCCACTGAGCGATATGGCGCTCGATATCCTGCCATTCCCCGTTTTCGACGCTGTTCCAGATCAACCGGGCATTCTCTTTTTTCGCACAGGCATCATAGGTGAAGTCCCCGTCGGGGATATGCATTTTCACAATCTCAGGCGCGTATGGAAAGCCAAAGAATTCTCCAACCCGGGAACAGTACATCAGCCGGTACAGGGCATCAGCCGATCGGGTGCAGTGATCGAAAGCCGCCAGGTTGGCGCACTCCATCAGGTTGATGCCCAAAACGACCCTCATGGCTCCCAAGCTGGGATATCCCAGCGCATGGATATCATAGCCATTGAATGTCGTATGCATGGGATCTGCCCAGACAGGTTCGTATTCCTCCATGTCCTGGAGCGTCATTTTTGCTCCCTCCCGGCGGACTATCTCGACAAATCTTTGTCCCCAGTCACCCGTGTACATGTATTCGGCCCCTTGAGAAGCGACCTGGCTCAGGGTACTGGCGAGTTCGGGCTGGGTGAAAATGTCCCCTGCCTGGTAGCTGCGAAAAAGCCCGTATTTCCGTTTCAGGAAAACATTCCTCGTTTCCTGAAGGACCCCCAGCACATGCCAGTGATCGCGGATTTGATTCAGCTGCCATTCGGCTAGAGGAAATCCATTCTCCGCCAGGTCGATGGCCGGTTGGAACACATCCTGGAAAGGCAGCTTCCCGAACCTGTCATGGGCCTCCTGCACACCGGCCATGAAACCGGGCACCATGACCCCCCGGGCATTGGGGATACCTTCGCTGGGAATAGAAAGAGGGTCGTCCTCCTCATAAGGGATTTTGAAACAGGCATTCAAAGAGTATACGTTTCCTGAGCTGGCCTCGTAATAGACCATCATGTAGATCCCGGCGAAACTCACGATGTGTCCCAGATCCAGCGTGATCCTGGCAAGGGCGCTGGCCAGAGCTGCATCGGCTGCACTTCCTCCGCGGTTCAACATGTCCATTCCAACCTGGGCGGCCTGGGGAGGGCCCGTCGTAATAAGGATACCCCCATTACTTTGCAAGTCATTCCTGGAGACTTCGATCCAGGACCGGTCCCTCCCGTCGAAATTTTTTGCTTTTTGGAAATCCATGCTGTGCAAGGATACGATCGCCAAAGCACTGAATAAGGTTAGGAAAACTCTTTTCATCCAAACCTCCAGTAAGAAGACACTTCTTCTATTATGTATAACACACAGGGCCTAGTAATTTTCTACGATATTTTGTTCATCTCAGTTTCTTCGGCCTTGTTTTCCACACGAGCTTTTTTAAATTTGTTGTTTAACTTTTTTATGATTTTTTCGTATACTTATATGTACGATTTAATCGTTAATATAATAGGAAAAAAGGATGAATGCAAAAAAGGCAAAAATCTTGACTTTAAACGAAGAGATGCTGCTCACCGCTATCTCAAATCTTGAGGATAATGCTTATGGGGTCACGATCATGGCAAAAATCAGGGAGATATCCCCGAAAGAGATCGTATTCGGCACGCTGTACAATTCGCTGGACAAGCTGGTCAAAAAGGGCTATGTCATCGCAAATGCCGGGGAACCGACTCCGGAGCGGGGAGGGAGGCGGAAAGTTTACTACGCCCTCACAAAAAAGGGAAAAACCGCACTGAATCAAACCAAAAAATTCCATCAGACCTTGTGGGAGTGGATTCCGGATATTGCCTCGCAATCGAAAAAAAATGGACAAAAATAAAATTCCAAAACCGCCCCGGCTGGCCCATCGGCTCCTCTCTCTGATGTCAGAATACGATAAGAGCTTCTCATCCCTGGGCGACTTCGAAGAATACCACGGCCTGATTTCCCGCCAGGAAAACCGCAGCAAAGCATTCCGGTGGTACTGGTCGCAGGTGCTGCGTTCCTTCCCGGCTTACCTTTTAATGATCATAAGATGGAGATTCGTCATGCTCGGAAATTATCTGAAAATAGCTCTGCGGAATATCATCAAACACAAGGGAGCTTCGTTCCTCAATATCATGGGGCTTTCTATCGGGATTGCGGTCTGCATGCTGATTTTTCTGTATGTCCAGTTCGAGCTGAGCTACGACCGCTACCATCCAAACGCCGAACGCATACACCGAATTGGTCTGGAAATCCCGGAATTGGGTATCCGAATCCCCACAGCATCAGCTCCCTTGGCAACCGCACTGCTTGCCGAATTCCCCGAAATTGTATCGGCCGCGCGCATGCGGAAGATCGATGAAAGCATAGTCCGTTTGGAAGACAGAGGTTTTTTGGAAAAGAAAATCATCTGGGCCGATCCGCAGATTTTCGACCTGTTTTTTTTCGATTTTTTAAGGGGAGATCCCAAAAAAGCACTAATCGATCCCTTTTCCGTCGTTATTTCCGAAAGCGCAGCCCGGAAATATTTCGGCCCGGAAGACCCTACGGACAAAACCCTGTTATGCAACATCCACAACAGAGAAATGAACCTGACTGTCACAGGCGTCTACGAAGATATGCCCCCGAATTCCCATTTTTCGGCGGATTTAATCGTCTCCTTCGAAACCCAAGATAAAATCTTCGATGAAATTTTATCATGGGGCAATAACGCGTATTACACGTACATACTCCTGCACGAAGGCGCCGATCCGAAGAGCTTGGAGACAAGGTTTGCCTCGACCGATTTCACCAAATACAGCGGGGGCTATTCGCTCCACAATTATTTTCTCCAACCTTTAAAAGACATCCACCTCCGGTCCCATCTCTCCGAGGAGATCGAACCGGGCGGCGATATTAAAACCGTCATGCTCTTTTCGTTCATCGCCCTTCTCATCTTGATAATCGCCTGCATCAATGCCATGAACCTGGCCACCGCGCGCGCCGCATCCCGTGTGAAAGAAGTCGGCCTGAGGAAGGTTGTCGGGGCCCAGAGATCGCAGATCATCAGGCAGTTCCTTGGCGAATCTCTCCTTGTCACTTTTTTTGCCCTTATGATCGCATCCGCAGCCGTTATTGCCGTGCTTCCCGCCTTTGGGGCATTTGCCGAAAGGCCGATTCCATTCCATCCCTTTTCCAATATGCCGCTTCTCGGGATGCTGGCGGCTCTAATTTTTGTTATAGGAATCCTTTCAGGGGGATACCCGGCCTTTGCCCTGTCTTCGTTCCGACCGGTTTCTCTGTTTCGAAAGACGGGATCCCTGCGTGCCAGGGGCCTTATCTTGAGAAACATTCTTGTCGTCTTTCAATTCACGGTCTCCATCGTCCTGATCATCTGCACGCTGGCTGCCCGGAGCCAGTTTCACCTCCTAAGGAACAGGGACATGGGATACGATCGGGATCACATCGTCACCCTGCCAATTCTGGACACTCGACTGGTGTCAAATATGGGGGCTCTCCGGTCCGAGCTCAAGAGAAATCCCGGCATCCTGTACGTTTCCAGTTCCTCTTCCTTGCTGGATGATGTCACGCACAGGCTGTGGGCGACATGGGAAGGAAGGCCAGCCAGTAAAGAATTTTATTTTTATACGATAGATGCGGATGCTGAACTCACCGACCTTTACAGCATGAAAGTCATCGAGGGCCGGAATTTCTCGCCCGACTATCCTTCCGATCAGAACGGCGCTTTCCTTATCAACGAGGCTGCCAAAAGGGCCCTCGGATGGGAGAACCCGGTTGGCCGCAAGCTGAGATTGGTCGGCAGGCGAAGGGGATCCATCGTGGGCGTTGTCAGGGATTTCCATATCCAGTCGATGTATCAATCCATCGAGCCGCTGGCAATTTTTTGTAAACCCGATTCTCACGATTGGTACAGGATCTATCTTTCGATTAAAATCCGGCCGGAGAATATTCCGGACACACTGAAAGAAATCCGGAGGACAATCAGTCGTTTTGCGCCGGGCAGTCCATTCGAATATTCCTTTTTCGACGAGGTTTTCGACAGGACTTTCAGGGCCGATCAAAAAATGGGAAGTCTTTTCCAGACGTTTGCATCGATCGCCATCGTTATCGCCTGCCTGGGACTTTTCGGATTGACTTCCTTCTCCACGGAACAGCGCGCCAAGGAAATCGGCATCCGCAGGGTTCTCGGGGCTTCAGTTCCCGGAATTGTCGTTCTCCTGGGGAGGGAATTCCTCAAATGGGTTTTGCTGGCCAACCTCATAGCCTGGCCCATCGGGTACTTCGCCATGAACAAATGGCTCGAAAACTTCGTTTACCGAACGCCTTTGTCCGCCTACATTTTTATTCTCTCATCCCTCATAGCTCTTATTGTTGCCGCTTTCACGGTGGGCTTTCAGACCCTCAAATCCGCCACCGCCAACCCGGTCGACTCCCTCCATTACGAATAAGCGTACAATTTTCTGTATTCTTTGCCTGTAAATCACCATAATAGAGGTGCCCTTTTGTAAACCAATACAGGAAACAACTCGTCTAATAGGGGTGAAAAAGAGATGGCGCAAAATGATCAAATTCTTATCGACCGCCTGTGCAGCGGAGACCGGACAGCCTTCACCGAGTTGGTCGGCCAATACAAAAAAAAGGTTTATTACCTCGCATACGACATCACGGGAGATCACCACGAAGCCGAAGACATCTCTCAGGAAGTGTTCATGAAAGTCTATCGTGCTTTGAAGAGATTCCGCCGGGATGCCAAAATGAGTTCCTGGCTCCACCAGATCACGGTCAACGCAAGCATCGACTTCCTCCGGAGAAAATCCGCAAAACCCGCAAAATCTACGGCCGAATTCGACAATCTGAGCACTCAAGGAGATTTCCTCGGCAGCGGCTCTCAGGGTTTCGATCCAGTCCGGAGCACGGAATCCGCCCAGATCCAGAACCGCATCGCCCAAGCCCTCCAAAAGATAACCCCCAAGGAAAGAGCCGTTTTTGTGATGTGTCATTACAACGGACTCAAAATGAATGAAACCGCCGAAACCTTGAACATCACCGTTGGCACGGTCAAAAGCCTTCTCTTCAGAGCGATCCGGAAGCTCCGCAAAGAGCTTTCGCCTTATTTGAACGCGTACTCGATGGAGATTTCAGATGAATAAATGCAAAAAAACCCGGTCGCTTTTTTTGGAATATTTCTACGGGGAACTGAAGGCTCCGAAGAAAAAAATCTTCGAAGACCACATAGAGGTTTGCAAAAATTGTCGATCGGAATTCGAAGACATGAAAGCCGTCCTCCAGTTCACAGGGAAACGAATCCGTCCTGAACCCCCAAAAGAATTCTGGGACACATACGGGGAAAAGCTGGAGCGGAAGATCGAACTTGAGGAAGCTTCCCTTAAAGACCGCGAGCCCCTTTGGGAAAAACTGGGAAAACGGTTGAACATCGTGCCGAAATGGGCCTGCCAGGCTGCAGCTGCCGTTACGATCCTCATCATCGGTGTGTTCATCGGCCGCGGGCTGTTCTCCCCTGTTCCTTCCGGAACCCAACACGCCTCTCTGCAATCCGAGCTGGCCGCTCCGCAGCAGCCGGAAGCGACCCTTGTCAGCAGAAGCCAGGACTATATCGAAAGATCGAAACTGATCCTCCTGGCTCTCGTCAATTTCGACCCGGCCGTTGAGGACCCATACGCCCTGGACCTGCCTTACCAGAAACAGATCTCAAGAGAGCTGGTCGTAGAGGCAGGCTTTCTCAAGAACGAACTTGCCGACTCCGATCAGGAACGTCTCGAGGCCCTGATCGCCAACCTGGAAATGATCCTGCTTCAGATCGCCAACATGGAAACCGAGAGTGACTTCGAGGCCATCGAGATCGTCAAGGACGGCATCGACAGGCAGGGGATCCTGATGGAAATCAACCTCACTGACCTTCGCCTTTCCATGAAAAAAGGGGAGCGATCGACTCCTCTCGAACAGCCATCGCGAAAACCGAAAACGATATAAAAGGAGAATAAAATGGATAAAAAAACAATACGCACCTTCATCACGGCCTTCGTATTTCTTTTTTCATTTTCTGTTCTCTCGCCTGCGCTCACAGCCGCAGCCGTACAGGATGAAGATACGATCGCATACAAGCGCGCTTATAATCTCGTGCTCGAGAAAAAGTGGGGGGATGCCCACTCGGCACTGGTACAGTTCATCCGAAATTACCGCCGCAGCGATTGGACCGACGACGCCCGGTTCTGGCAGTGCTATTCCCGGGAAAAACTGGATCATCCTCTCGAGGAAGTTTTCGAATGCTACAACCAATTCATCAAAGCTTATCCCAAGAGCAAATGGGTGAACGATGCCAAATCCAACATGGTCAGGATCGGCCACCTCCTGGCAAAACAAGGCAAGTCCAAATACGAGGTCATCATCGAATCCATGAAAACGGACGAAGACCTGGAAATCAAAATGGCGGCTCTTTACGCCCTCGAGGACATGGGAGACAAGGAGGCCATGGATGCCGTGATCTCGCTTTATGACAGCACTTCGGATATCAGGATCCGAGCTAGGATCCTATCCATCCTCGAAGATTTCGAATATCCCGAAGCGTTCGAAAAAGTGAAGGACATCGCCCTTAACGGTCCGGAACCTGAGCTTCGCCGGAGAGCCCTCGATACGCTGGAAGATATGGATGAGGCAGAAGTCCTCGATATCTTGATCGATATCGCCCGCTCCGACCCGGAACCCCGGATGAGGAGAGTTGCGATCAGCGCGCTGGAAGACCGGCCGGACAAAAGAGCCATCTCTACCCTGATGGATATTGCCATAGGCGAAGACGATGTCAACCTGGCCAAAGCTGCCGTATACGCGCTCGAAGATATGGAAGGCGCGGAACTCATAGCTGCGCTGAAAAGAATCATGAGGGAATCCAAGTCCATGGAGGTGCGGAAAGCCGCCCTGTATCAGTTGGAAGATATCGAGGATCCGGCTGCCATCTCCGCCTTGAAAGAAGTGGCATTGAAAGATCCGGAACTGGAATTGCGAAAAGCTGCCATCATCACTTTGGGCGACATAGAGAACCCGGCTGTCCTTCCGGCCCTCAAGGAAATCCTGGCAGCTGTGAAGGAACTGGAACTCCAGAAGGCAGTGCTCTATGCCCTCGAAGATTTCGAAGGTCCGGAGGCCGTTCGAATCTTATACGACCTGGCCATGAGCACGACGAACGAGGAACTGGCAAAATACGCCGTTTATGCGCTCGAAGATTTGCTGGAAGAGAAAGACGCGAAAATGCTCTCCGATATCTACGTCAAATCCGGATTCTTATCCGTCCGGAAAGCCGCTCTTTATGCCATCGAAGACCTGGCAGAAAAAGACGCTGCAGGCCCCCTCGCCGAGATGTTGAAAAACGAGAAAGACAGCGACATGAGAAGGATGATCGTTCTCCTGCTGGGCGAGACGGGGAGCGATGACGCCGTTCCGATTTTGGAGAAGCTGGCCCTCGAAGATAAAGAAAACAGAGTCCGCAGGGCAGCGGTCGATGCTCTCGGAGAGATCGACACACCCAATGCCAGGGCGGCCTTGCTGAGGATCATCAAAAAATAGGATGGCCGGACAGAGACGTCCCTAGTGGAGTAAACCATGAACTGTTCGAAAAATATCAGGTTCGTTTCAATGGCGGTCTTCTTGATCGCCGCCTTTTCCGGGTCGAGTTTCTCTCAGGTATTCCATCACCCCAGCCCCACGGATAATTTGATCTCGCGCTGGGATTGGGCAAAACAGGAGACGGTGAAGAAAAACGCCAAAAAGGGCTTCTGGATCGGCTACAGCATTAAGCGCCTGATGGAAGAACACCGGTACATCTACTCGACGGACAAACACACCATAAGCGGAACTCATTTCACCGATTTTGCAAGGGGTGATTCTCTCGAGAAAATTTTATCCGGGAAAGTCACTTATTCGCTCCTTTCCGGCGAAGAACAGATAAAGCTTGAGGCAAAAAGAGTCCTGGCCGATCTGGAGAGCAAAAAGCAGCCCGAAAAAAAGGTCCGGAAGGATCTGGCCGTACTTTTCAAGTTCGGGCCGGATTCTTCGCAAGTTCCGTTAACCATACTGGCCAGCAATCTGTATCTGCCTTTCGATCCCGAAGGACTCCCCATCTTCTGGCTGGATCATGCAGAAGATGCTTCGAGCCTGTCGATCTTGGATGATGTTTACGCGCGCTCGAACCAGGAAAAACTGAAAAAAAGAGTCCTGACCATCGCAGGCCTGCACGGGACGTCGGACGAAGCCGTGGCTTTCCTGGAAAAAGTTCTCAAAAGCCGCGATCCCGATCCATTGAGGGCAAGGGCTGCCATGGAACTGGGAGATCAAGACCATGAAAGAGCCGTCGAACTCCTCCATCGGGCAGCTAAAGACGACCGCTCGTTCGATGTGCGCAAAGGGGCTGTCTACGGACTGGAAGATATCGAACTTCCCGGTGCTGCCGATGCGCTGATAGACATCGCCCAAAACGGCAAAGACAGGGAGATCCGCAAGAGGGCCATCGATTGTCTGGCGGATATCGCCTCCAAAAAAACCGCAGAAGCCCTCAAGGGTGTTGTCGACAAGGATGAGGATACGGATATTCAGAAACGGGCCGTGTATGCGCTGGAGGACCTTCCGGATAATGAAGGGATTCCCTATCTTATCGACATCGCCAAAACCCACAGCAAGATATCCATCCGCAAGGCGGCGATATACTGCCTCGGAGACAGCGACGACCCGCGCGCCCTCCAGGCCCTGATCCAGATCATAAAAATCGAACGGTAGCAATTTAAAGTTTACGGCAGAGACTTCCTCTTTCGTTCTTAGAGCATCGATTTTGCCTATGAAATGGGACCTCTAAGCTCAAAAATCCGCCTATTTTTTATTTATTTATTTTAAACGGACTTCTTCCATTTTATGTGAGTTTTTCACCAATGGATAATGACGGGTCCTGTCACGGCTTCCTCCCCCGGCCGTCCTCGCTCCACCCATCCCCCAGTGGGCACCCTTCCGCTGTGGGCGGCCGGGGGGCCCCCTTTGAGCCGCACCACCCGTCTTTTTATCGTTATCTCCACACAGAATGGAAGAAGTCCATTTAACTCAATGGGCTTCTTTTAAACAGCCGATCCCGATCTGACCCCAAAAATACCATATATATTGACAGGAATCCGCGGGGGGTGATATGTTTGGCCATGCAATGAATGCGCAAAAATACGCGCAGAAAGGGATATTAACATGGTAAAAAAAATCCTAGGGCTGACTGCGTTCATCGGCTTGCTCTTATCATCTTACGGGGCCGCCCTGCCTGATTCGGCGGATTTTCCGGCCGTTTTGAAAATCCGCGACCGGGCCGGTCTTGTCTTTCAAATCACTCAAAAACGCCTGGAAACGCTCATCCCTGCGTTTATGCGTCAGACCGGCTTCGATATGTGGATCATCACCTGCAACGAAGACAATCTCGACCCCATCTTCAAGACCATGATCCCGTATGAAAATTGGTGCCCGATAACACAGATCCTCGTCTTTTTCGACCGGGGCCCGGAAAAAGGTGTCGAAAGGCTGAATGTTTCCCGGACAGACACGATGGGCCTTTACACAAATGTCTGGGATGCAGGAGCCTGGGATACCCACAGGAAAGAAAGCCAGTGGGACTGCCTCGGAAGGATAGTCAGGGAACGAGATCCGAAAAGGATCGGCATCAACGAAGGAGAGATCCAGTGGGCCGCAGGAGGCCTGACCGTTGTCCTGAAGAACAGGCTGGTGGAGGCTGTCGGACCTGAATATGCGGCACGCTTCGAATCGGCAGAACCATTGGCAATCCTTTGGGCGGAAACTTTGCTGGACGAGGAGATCGACCTGATGAAGCAGGCCGCCGCCATCTCCCACGCAATAATCGCCGAGACCTTTTCGTCCGCGGTCGTCACCCCGGGCTGGACAACGGTCGATGACCTCCGATTCCACTACTGGCAGCGCGTGGCCGACCTAGGCCTGGACCTCGCTTTTTACCCGTTCTTCAGCATCCGCGGCAGGCAGGCCGCTGACATCGAAAAATACGGCCAAGATGACAAGGTTATCCGGCCCGGAGACCTCATCCACTGCGATGTCGGTTTGAAGTACATGCATTACAACTCCGACCACCAGGAGTGGGCCTACGTGCTGCGGGTGGGAGAGACCGATGTCCCCGACAGCTTCAAGAGGATCATGGCCGAAGGCAACCGGCTCCAGGATGTGTACGGCAGCGAGTTCCGGACCGGCTTGACGGGCAACGAACTTCTTGCCAATATTCTCGACAAGGCCAGAGAACTGGGAATTCCAAATCCCCGCGTGTATTCCCATTCCCTCGGTTATTTTCTCCACGAGCCCGGGCCGCTGATCGGCCTGCCCTGGGAACAGGTCAACAATCCGGGACGGGGCGATGTAAAGCTCGTGCCCAACTCCTGCTTCACGGTCGAGCTGAGTGTGACCATGCCCGTACAGGAGTGGGGAGGACAAGACATGAGGCTCTCCCTGGAACAGGACATCGTCTTCACCGGGGATGGCACGGCTTTCCTGGACGGACAGCAGACACGGTTTCACATCATCGATTAGCCTGGGGCGAATAACTCAGTCCAGCGCCTACGGGATAGATATCGCTCACATCGACCGGCAGTTTTCCTCCGGGAGCAAGCTCGCCCCGCAGCAGCTTGATGAACGATTCGAAATACACGGTTTGATTGCCGTACCAGCCGCCTTCGCCATAGCCGACAAGAAACGCCGGCACATCCGGGATCTTCCGAATGAGATGGGGATTGCCGTAGGACATGGCGATCACAGATCCGGGCCGGGACGCAATTATTTCCCGGAGAAAATCCAGATCGTCCTCCCGGAAAGGAGCCGGGTCGCCTGCCCGGTCACGCTGAACGAACAAGGACAATATCACGAGATCGGCTTTTTTGGCGGCCTCCCCGATCTTGCTTCTGACAGCCGGATCCGGGCGCAAAACAAAATTACGGATTCCGGGAAATGCAGCCGCAAACTTCCCGGCAAGAGCTGCCGGCGACGGATCGGGATCGACCTTATGGACGGCGATATTGACCAAATTCCTCAGTTTATCCGGATAGAGAGGAAGAATCCTCTCGTTTCTCAGAAGGGTGAGGGAGCGATCGGCAACCTCTTGGACGAGCGCTAGATGAGCCGGGGTGCCGACAAGGGCGTTCACGCGTTCCTCGTCGACGAATCGGTTTTTGTGCAGGCCGAGCCTCGCCTTCTCGATAAGCAGCTTGCGAACGGAGCGGTCGATCCGCTCTTCGGCGATCCTTCCCGACTTAACCGCCGCGGCTAAGCCCGTGATCACGGCAACAGGATCCTTCGGCTTGAGAATGATATCGTGTCCCGCTTCGACGGCCTTTACCGCAACCTCGATAGGCCCGAACCGCTGGATGACATGATCGTACCACAAGTCGTCGGTGGTCAGGATCCCCTTGAAACCCAATTTATCCCGAAGCCAGCCTGTGGCCAGCTTTTTCTCCACACTGGCAGGAAATACCGATCCGCCCGTGACCGATGGGACGGCGATGTGCTCGCTCATGACAAAGGTCACGCCGGCATCGATGGCATGTTTGAAGGCACGGAACTCCCCTCCTTCGACCTCTTCTGCCGGCTTGTCGTTGAAGCTGAAACCGGGAAAACTGGGGAAGGGCACGATATCTCCGCGGCCTGGAAAATGCTTGGCCGTCGTCAACATGCCGTTCTCCTGGTAGCCTCGCACATAAGCACGGACCATTCGATCCAGCAGATCGAGGTCGCCGCCGAAAGACCGGACGCTTTCTGCGGGATTATCCGGCCGGACCGAGATATCCACGACAGGGGTGTAGGTCAGGTGGAAACCCATGGCACGTCCTTCGATAGCCCCGACTTTCGCGGCCTCGTACATCAGCGTTTCACTCCCGGCTGCGGCAAAGGCCATGTTCGCCGGGAACTCGCTCGCTCCCGTGACCTGCTGCCCGGGCCCCCCTTCGAAATCGACGGACATCAGGATGGGAAGCTCAGCCTTTCTTTGGAGCCGATTGAGCAGGTGCGCCACGTCTCGGGGGGTGCCGCCGTAAAGAACGAATCCCCCTATCCCGTATTCTCCGGCCAGCCGGATCCAGCGTTTTAACCGCGGGTCTTCCTCTGTGATATAGCCTCCAGCGATATCGGTGCAGATCATCTGTCCGATCTTTTTTTCCAGGGTCAACCCATTCAGCGTCTGATCGGCCCACTCAGCGGCCTCTTCAGGAGTGGTCGGCTTCGGCGCCCCGAAGCCGGGAAAAGCCAGCAATAACGCAACCAAGACAAAACAGTGATGAACCCACTTTTTCGATAAGTGCTTCAAACGGTCCTCCTTATTTTTAAACAGAAGGTCCAGTTATCCGCAGGAAACGATATATCAAAGACAGGGGGTTGTCAAACCCAGGGATCCACCGACCCAGCTGCTCGGCTTCCGCAAATAATCTTGCCAACAACCGGCCGGCTATCTTTTATTCGTACCGCAGTGAGTCAGCGGGATCGGACAGGGCCGCTTTTATGGACTTGTAGCTCACCGTGAGAAGTGCGACTGCCAGAGACAGGAACGCCGCAGCGATGAATACCCAGGGAGCGAGCGATGTTCGGTAGGCATAATTATCGAGCCAGGTTTTCATCAGGAAGTAGGCTGCCGGCCAGGCGATCAGGTTACCGACGGCAACGAGCACGATGTATTCCCTGGACAACATCCGGACGATGTTGCCGGCCGAAGCTCCGAGTACCTTGCGGATGCCGACTTCTTTGGTCCGCTGTTCCGTTGTATAGGATGCCATTCCGAAAAGACCCAGGCACCCGATGAAAATAGCAAGCAGGCTGAACCTCAGCGTAAGATTCCCGATCTGTTCTTCAGCCCTGTACTGGCTGTCGAATACGTCGTCCAGAAAAAAGTATTCAAAAGGCCTCTGCGGCCAGAGTTGTTTCCATTTTCCCCTGATCAGATCCAACGTCTTGGGAACATCCGACGGGGCGATCCGGATTGCCATCGTGGAGTAATCCTCCGGATCGTAAAAAAGGATCATCGGTTCTATTTTTTCCCGGAGGGACATGCTGTGGAAATCCATTGCCACCCCGATCACATTCAGCCGTGTCTCTTCTTCCCCGTCGGTCTGATCGGGGCTCAGGATGAATTGCTTGCCGATGGGATCCTGCCAGCCGAACTGGAAGGCAGCCGTTTCGTTGATGATAACCGACTCGTCCCTATCCGTAGCCAGGTCCTCGGAAAAGTTTCTGCCGGCAACGATTGCGATCCCCAGGGTGGGAAGAAAATGGGGATCGATGCTCCTGTAATCCATGGGCTGGGACTGATCCTGAGAGTATCCTTCCGGCTGAAAAACCGATCGCGTGATGCCGCGTCCCGGGACCATGGATGATGCTCCGGCGTTTATGACCCCAGGAAGGCCTATGAATTCATTCCGCATGGTCTGATAGGATGTGGGCATGGTGTCTCTCAGACCCGGTAGGACGACGACGTGCTCCTTGTCGAATCCCAGCGCTTTGGACTTCATGTAAACGAGCTGCTTGTAGACCATCATCGTCCCGATGATCAGCACGATGGAAATGGCGAACTGGAGGACGACTAGGATGCGCCGGAACCTGATGTTTTGCGTTCGGGCGGATTGTTTTCCTCTCAGGACGCGAACCGGCTGGAAAGAAGAGAGGAAAAATGCCGGATAGCATCCCGCTGACACCCCTACGAGCACGGCCAATCCCAAAAATCCGGGAACGAGCCAGGGCACCTCGAAAATATTCAGGCTCAGGTTCCGGCCGAGAAAAGCATTGAACCAGGGTATCGCCAGGAGAATCAGGCCGATGGCCAAAATCAGAGAAAACAGGCTGTACAAAACGGATTCTCCCAGAAACTGGCCGACCAGCCTGTGCCGGACTGCTCCCAACGTTTTCCGCATCCCGACCTCCTGAGCCCGGACGGATGAGCGGGCCGTGGAGAGATTGACGAAGTTGATGCAGGCGATGATCAAAACAAAAAGCGCGATACCGGAAAACAGATAAACGTACAGGATATCTCCCTGGGCCCCGATGTCGGCGATGAAATCCGAGTAAAGGTGGATCTTTTTCAGGGGCTGGAGTTGGAGAACGATCGAACCACCGATGGATTTGAGTATGGCCCCCAGGTTTTTGTCGACAAGGTCCGGAAGCTTTTCCTCGAGACCTTTGGGATCCGCACCTTCTGCAAGGAGCAGGTAGGTGAACAGGGAAACGTTCATCCAGTTTTCCATCAGCTGTCTGTTTTCGGCATATCGGGTTTCCATGGAGCGGAGGATATTGAACGTGAAGTGAGAATTGTGGGGGACATTTTTCACCACTCCCGTGACAGCATACTTCGTCCCCTCGCTGAATTCGATCACTTTTCCGATGGGATCGCCGCTGCCGAAATATTTTTTTGCGACATCTTCGGTGATCACAGCCGAATACGCTGTCTGGAGCGCCGTCTTCGGATCTCCCTCGATAAAAGGGAAGCTGAATATGTCGAACACGGAGCCATCGGCAAAGGCCACATACTCTTCGAAGTACTCCTGATCTCCCACGACGACAGGATATCTTGCGGGCCGGGTGAGCCGGGCCGACTGGAGGACCTCCGGATACTCCTGTACCATGGCCTGCCCCACAGGCGGCATGGATACGGGGGCTGCCATCTGCGATCCCAGGTTGGCATCGATCGTCAACCGGTAGATGCGATCTGCATTTTCATGGTATGTGTCATAGCTCATCTCATCATGAACCCACAAAAGGATCATGATGCAGGCGGCCATGCCGATCGCCAGACCCGCAATATTGATAAAGGCATATCCTTTTTGTTTTTTGACGTTACGGAGCGCAATTTTTAGATAATTTTTGAACATGATCGTCCTCCAAAGGATAAAATCACTGATAAAAAAGGGAAAGGTGCGCAGACACTGCTTCCAGAACCACAGCTTAGCGGAAGTTCTTCCTCTCGATTCCATAATTTCATAATATTCCTCGCAGACATCGCCCAGGGCAGCAAATCCGTCATCGTACCAGGCCGCAAACTCGATCAACCAATAGGGTATTCTAGGGGGAAAGTTTTTTCTTTTCACTTCTTTTTCTCGAGAGCTAACCTGGAAATGCCCGACCAGAGTTTTTCATTCAGCTCCAGCGCAGCTTTAAGAGCGTGTACGCCTGCCGGTGAAATCGAATAAAAAATCCGGGGACGCCCCATTCTCTTGGCCGGAGTCTGCCCTACGGATTTCGTCACATACTTTTTTATGACCAGTTGATTGAGAGCGCTGTAAAGATGCCCGTAGGTGAGCTCTTTACCCACCACGGCCGACACGTACTGCCGGATTTTCACACCGTATGCTTTTTCTCCCAGATGCCAGATGGCGACCAAAAGCATTTCCTCGATCTTTGTCAGGTCTTTCATATCCTGGCCTCTCTCACTTTTACTGGATTACAGTAATAAATACGGAAATTTCAAGAAAAAAGTTGCGCTTTCGGAATTTTTTTTCCCGACATTTGCAGGATGCCGGGGAAGATGATACATTTAGGAAAATGAGAGAATTGAAAGGAATAAAACATCTTTCAGGAAGAGGGTGAAGACATGAAAAAAATGCTGAAAAGCTGGACATTTCGCGTCGCCGTGTCGTTGATCACCGCATCGGCTCTGGCGTATATGCTTCACTATGTCATTTTTCGGGATGCCCATCACATCTTTATCTACATGATCGGGGATTTCGGATTTCTGTTTATCGATGTTCTTCTGGTCCTATTGATCATCGAACGGCTTCTCGCCAGCAGAGAAAAAAGGTCGATCCTCCAGAAAATGAACATGGTGATCGGCACTTTTTTCTCCGAAGTGGGGCTGGAACTTTTGCGCTCCTTCGGGGATTTTGTGGAAAACGCCGAGAAGATCGAAAACGACGTTTTGATCAATCCGAAATGGGACAAAAAAAAATTCCGCGACGCCAGATCCAAGGCCGAATCATTCAAATACGGCATCGTATTCGATGTGGACCGGTTGGAAAAGCTGCGGGATTTTCTCAAAAAAAACCATTCCTTCCTCGTGCGGCTTCTGGAGAATCCGATCCTGCTTGAAAACCAGCGCTTCACAGATTTGTTGTGGGCTGTCTTTCATCTATCGGAGGAGCTGAATTTCAGAGGATCATTGCGGGACCTTCCCGAAGAAGACATCACCCACCTCAAGGGAGATCTCCGGAGAGCCTATTCCCAGATCGTCGCGCAGTGGATCGACTACACGGAGCATTTGAAGGGCAAATATCCCTTTCTCTTCTCTCTGGCGGTTCGCATCAATCCCATGAATCCCAATGCTTCCCCGATAGTCAAGGAGTAAATAGATCCGCTTTCAATTCGTTATTCGTAACGCAAGGAATTTGCGGGATTCGAAACCGCCGCCTTGACGGATTGATAACTGATGGTCAACAGGCCGATCGCCATCGCCAGGAGCCCGGAAACCAGAAAAATGTCCCATGTCACGCCGATCCGGTAGGCGAAACTCCGGAGCCACCCATGCATGACAAAGTATGCCAGCGGCCAGGCTAAAAAGTTAGCCAGGAGAATCAATCCGGTGAACTCCTTGGAAAGCATGATGACGATCTCCCGTATCGAGGCCCCCAGCACCTTGCGAACGCCAATCTCTTTGGTCCGCTGGGCCGCGGCAAAGGAAGATAAACCGAAGAGACCCAGGCTGGCGACAAAAATCGCCAGTAACCCGAACGTCAGATAGATCTGTCCGACTTTTTCCTCCTCGGGATACATCTGACGAAAGGCATCATCGATGAAATAATAAGAAAATTCGCGATCCGGCCGGACCTCCCGGAAGACTTCCTCTAGAAACGCCAGCGTTTGGGGAATACTGTCCGGATTCAATTTGACAGATACAAATCTGTATAATTCCGGTTCAAGCTCGAGAACCAGGGGGCTGATCTCCTGCTTGAGGCTCATGAGATGAAAATCTTTCACCACGCCGATCACGGTTTTTTCCCTGTTGTTATCCGCAACATTGTACAGCTTTTTCCCGATCGCATCTTCTCCCCAGCCCAATATGTCCGCCGTCTTTTCATTGATGATGATCGCATCTTCCGCATCCGTGGCAAACTCCCTGGAAAAATTTCTTCCCCATTTGAGCTCCAGGTCATATGTCTTGAGGAAATCATAACCGGCGATCATTTGGAATGCCCTCATCGCCTCCTTCTGCGTGTCTTCCCGGGAAGGATTGAACGGCATATAGCCAATAAAGATGCCCGGGACGTTCCCGGAAAAAGTGACGGACTCCACGCCGGGATTTTGGAGGATCTTCTGTCTGAGCACATCGCTGTTATCCCCGGGAGATGTGATAACGGCCATTTGTTCCTTATGGAATCCCAGGCTTGTGTTTTTGATATAATCCAGCTGCTTGATGACAGTGATCACACCGATGATCATAAAAACGGAAATGGAAAACTGGAAGACCACCAGCGTTTTCCTTAAAACGATGTTCTTGGAGGCAGACCGCAGCTTTCCCTTGAGGACCTTGATGGGGTCGAAGGCGGATAGAATAAAAGCGGGAAAACTCCCCGCCACGAATCCGGTCAAAAGAACGATCCCTAAAATTCCGGCTAGAACGGAAAATTGCAGCAGGGCTCCGATTTCCATTTCTTTTCCGACAAGGTTGTTGAAGAAAGGCAGGAAAAGGAGCACCAGCAGGACACCGATCACAAGTCCGGCCAGTGACATCAGGACTGACTCGAACAAAAACTGTTTCACGAGCTGCGACCTCTGGGAACCGATGACCTTCCGGATGCCGATCTCGGTCGCCCGGTTGGCGGACCGGGCCGTAGACAGGTTGATGAAATTGAAACAGGCGATCAAAAGGACAAGAAGGGCGATCGCCGAGAAGAGGTAGACATTCTGGATATCCCCGGCCGAAAAACGCTCATCCTCGTTCGGGGAACGGAGGTGGATGTCCCGGATATTCAGGAGGAAAAACTGGCGCGTCGTTCCGTGCTTCTTATAGATCTCTCCCCATTTTTCCTGAGCGACACTGTCGATCTTTTCCTCCGTTTCCCTGAAATCGAAATCCTCTCTCATCAGAAAAAAGGTTTCCAGGCGGCAGAAATAGGGATCCAGAAGAAAGGCAGGGGGCTCTTCGCTGTTGGTGATATACTGGAAGCCTTTGATATTTGCCAGAGCATCGAACTGGACATGGGAATTTCTCGGAATATTTTTCACGACTCCGGTAACCTGAAAAGGATTCACATCCGCGTTATCGACCGCTGGGGCGAGGATTTTTCCTAGAGGATCCTGTTCCCCGAAGATGCGGGAGGCGGTCTCTTCCGTGATAACGAGGGAATCCGGCTTATCCAGTGCAGTCCCGGGGTCTCCGGCCACGAACTCATAAAAAAATACCTTGAAAAATGCGGGATCCACCAGTTCGAGATTCGACACTTCATGTTCCTGGTTTTGATACCTGAAGCGAACAGAACCCATCGTGCTGATCCGTGTTGCGTATTCGATCTCAGGGATGGACTCCGCCACCCCCTCGCCGAACACAGCCGGGACAACACGGTAGGACCGCGTGTTCGTACCGATGGAACTTATGGTGTTGGCCCTGAAGATCCTGTCACCGTTCTCGTGAAAGTCATCATAGCTCGACTCCTCGGCAACATACATCATGATCAGGATGCAGCAGGCCATCCCGACGGCCAATCCCGAGATGTTGATGAAGGAAAATCCCTTGTGACGGATGAGGTTTCTCCAGGTGATCTTAAAATAATTGCGGAACATGGTCACACTCCAAAAAACAGAATTATGAATCAAATGAGGGATCGATTTGAGGCCCTGGCGCCAGTACCAACGGTGGGCTCTGCGGATGCCCCATTCTTTACAGAAGTGCGCATACAGCTCTTCCAAATCCCCCAGCGCAGAGGTCCTGTGATAGGAAAGAGAAAGCCTCTTGATGATACGGAGGGGAATTTTTGGCGGACCGGAAATTCGATTCCTCTTTGTTTTCATTCGATTACTTTTTTTCTGCCAGGAGAATTAAGCCCTTCGATATTCTGTCACGAATTTCCCGATGTTGGCGCAGGGCTTCCTGGCCGCGTTCAGTTACCCTGTAAACCCGCTTGCTCCTTCCTCCCCGTTCCGGGATTGGGATTGTCAAGAAGGAGCGGACAAGGCCTGTTTTTTCCAGACGGTGCAGCGGATCGTAGATGGCCCCGATGGACCACTCACGCTCCGTGACCCCGGTCAGATGCTGCATGATGGTCGCCCCGTAGGCATTTTCTTTCAAAGCCAGGATCGCAAGAAGGATAATCTCATCATTTCCGCTCAAAACTTTCATTGTTTCCCTTCCAATATATATTACGCAATTCGTAATAAATAGTTTCAGTATATTCAATTATTTGTTACGGATACCGTAAAATATACCAAAGTTAGAGGGGATTGACAACCGTTATGGGAATGATGGAAATCCAAACCTGATTTTTGCCGGAAAAGGATGTGATTTTTTTTGAAATTAATCAAAGACTGTGATATTGACTAAATAGTGACTTCCGGACACCGTTCAAATTAGATGAGGAGGAACGAATGTCTCTAAAAAAAATATCGAGCCTAATTGTATGCCTGTTTTTTATCACTGTGTTTATTGCAACCGCCGAGGAGGCCATAACCGAAGAGCAGCTTCATTCAATCACCAAACATACCGTTACCATCGGAGGGGCTGTCTTGAATTACACCGTGACAACAGGCACCATGCCCCTCAGAGACAGCAGCGGTGAGAAAGATGCCTACATTTTTTACATTGCCTATACAAAGGACGGTGTCAAAGACAAAAGCAGGCGTCCCCTCATGTTTTCATTCAACGGAGGACCGGGCTCCTCATCGGTCTGGATGCACATGGGTTTTCTAGGCCCCCGCAAGGTGCTCTACAACACAGATGGCTTTATGCTGCAGCCGCCTTACGAGGTCGTCGATAACGAACACTCCATCCTGGATGTCGCCGACCTGGTCTTCATAGACCCTGTTGCAACCGGGTACAGCCGGATGCTTCCGAAAAAAACCCTCCACAAATACCACGGCGTTATGGAAGACATCCAGTCGGTGGCCGAGTTCATTCGCCTTTATGTCACGCGGAACGAGCGCTGGGGATCGCCCAAGTTCATCATCGGCGAAAGCTACGGCACCACACGTGCCGCAGGCCTGACCGGATACCTCTTGAGCGCACACCGCATGTACACCAACGGCACCATCCTGGTTTCGATGACCGAGCTGGGGCCAGAACCGGACCTCGACCTGTCCTGCATGCTGATCCTTCCCAACTTCACGGCCACAGCCTGGTACCACAAGGCTCTGGAAGACGATCTTCTGGCGAAGCCCCTGCGTGAGGTATTAAGCGAAGCGGAAGCCTTTGCCCTCGGAGAATATGCCCTGGCATTGAACAAAGGCGGATGGCTTTCCGATTCCGAGAAGGATGACATCGCCAAAAAAATTGCGCGGTTCACAGGATTATCGGCCAACTTCGTCAAAAACTGCAATCTCCGGGTAGAACGGCAGCGATTCTGGAAGGAACTGCTCCGTACAAGAGGTTTGACCGTAGGCCGCTTGGACAGCCGCTACACAGGAACTGACCGCGACTCTGGAGGGGAGATGTACGAATTCGACCCGGCCATGGCCCACTGGAACGGACCTTTCACCGGGGCAGTCAACCGCTACTTCAAGGAAGAGCTTAAAATTGACACCGACCTGACTTATAATATTTTCGGGAATGTTCGTCCATGGAAAGGCCGTGATGAGGTCAACACCGGAGAAATGCTGCGGCAGGCCATGACCGCCAATCCCTTTCTCAAGGTCTTCATCCTCGAAGGCTATTACGATGCAGCCTGTGATTATTTCACGGCCCAGTACACGATGAGCCATCTGGATCTCACAGGAAAGCTCAAAGACCGGATCTCTTTCGGTTTTTACGAATCAGGACACATGATGTACATCCACCTGCCTTCTTTGATACAAGCCAAAAAGGACCTGGCGAATTTTATCCGGTCTGCCTGCCCGGAAAGGTAAACAAAGGGATGCTGACGTTCTCTTACAGAGCGGCTGTAAGAATTTTAAGAACGATCCCTATCTGTCCGAAACCGAAAGGCATAAGATTAGAAAACATTCCAAAAGACGAACCCGTTATTTTTGTCTACAATCACATCGTCCTGCGGGTGGAACCGGTTTGGCTGGCGCTCGGCGCTCCGGCCAAACCGGGCATTAGGTTTCTCACCGATTTCAAGCTGGCCGATCCAGCAAACCTGGAGATACTAAGAAAAGACATCCGGGAATCTATCTTTACTCCGAGATTCCGGCAGAGAGCGAGCCGGTTCAGATGGACCAAACGGGCTCTAGAAAAAATTGTCAACGGCCTGGCATGGTTTATCATCGAACAGATGAACCGGTTCGACGTGATCATCGCCAATCTGGATTATCCGACGGAAAAAGAGAAAATTGCCAGCAAGTTCAAAACGAATTACAACGCGTTGAAAAAATGCGTTCGATGCCTCGAACAGAATATCCCGATCGCGATCGCCCCGAGTGGAGGCAAAACATATGAGGAATTCGAGAATCCTGTGTACAACACCACCATTCCGACACTGGCCAGCCGGCTGTACAACAAGGGCAAAGTCGTCCAGATCGTCCCGAGCATCATAAAAGAGCGCCCGGCCATAGAACAGAGCACCTATTGGCGTTACGTCGCTGACAGAATAATCTTTTTCAGATATTTCAGGCAGTTTTTAAACTTTCTCGGAATAAAAAAATACAATAGGCTTTCCTTGACGATCGAATTCCTGCCCCCCCTGACGTTTGAAAAGAAAAATCCCTCCAAAGACGAAAAGGTCGATTTTGTCAAAGACCTCTTGCAGTTGATCTATGACAGCTTGAAAAAATGATCAGACGTGTTCGATTTCCGTGTGACCGGAAATCTCGGAATTGACCGTACAAAGGTCGGCGAGGGAAAGATTGTGCACATCGTCATTCCCGGTAAGCCGTGCGAAATCCTCCAGTTCTTCGGCTACCGCTTTCAGAAAATTTGCCAAGCCCCCGGAGGCGACCTCGATGTCGAGCCTGGCTCTCAGCCGCGGGTCTTGAGTCGTGATCCCCCTCGGGCACTTCCCGGTGTCGCATATGCGGTACTGCTGGCACCCGATGGCCATCAAAGCCGAGGTCCCAATGGCAATGGCATCTGCCCCTAGGGCAAGCGCTTTGGCAAAATCCGAGGATACTCTCAATCCCCCGGTGATCACGAGGGAAACCTCATCCGCCCCTTTTTCTGAAAGGAACTTCTTTGCTCTGTAAAGGGCAAAAATCGAAGGAACCGATGTCGCCGATTTGACGAATTTCGGGGAAGCCCCTGTGGCACCGGCCCTTCCATCGATCGTGAGAAAATCCGGCCGTGCATGCAGCGCCACATCCAGGTCGGCCTCGATATGTCCTGCCGCGAATTTGATGCCGATGGGCTTTCCGCCAGAAGCGTCCCGCAGCCAATCGACTTTCTTTTTCAGATCATCCCTATTCGTGATGTCTGCGAAATGGGCCGGGCTAATGATATCCTCCCCTTCCCGGAATCCTCTCACTTCCGCCACTTCTCCGGTCACTTTTTTCCCGGGCAGATGGCCGCCCATTCCCGGTTTGGCGGACTGCCCGATCTTGATCTCGATGGCATCGACCCGTTGAAGATTTTCTTCGGTGACACTGTATCGATTGGGCACATATTCAAAGATGTATTTGTATGCCTCCTCCATGGATTGCGGTAGGATCCCTCCTTCTCCGGAACACATCGCGGTTTTCACTGCGGCGCTCCCTTTTGCCAGGGAAACCTTCGCTTCCCTTGAAAGAGCTCCAAAGGACATATGAGTGACATACACGGGAATTTCGATAACAAGAGGCACTTTTGCCATAGGCCCTATAATGGTCCTTGTGTTGACGGACACATCCCGGTCGAGCGGCAGTTTGGCCAATTGAGCTCCTTTGATCAGAATATCATCCCAGGAAGGAACGGTTTTTTTTGTCCGCATGGGTTCGATGATCGGCTTCCCCGTCTCTGCCATCGCGTGGATATCGGCCATGTGGATCTCGAGGTCATCCTCCAGCCTCCTGTATTCATCGGGCGACCCGGATGCATCCCCGGTCACTCCGGCAGACACATCCGGGCTCCTGGTTTCTTTATCGACTTTTTTCCAAACGGATTTGCTCGATTCACAGACATGGCAATTCCAGTCCTCTGCAAGCGCCTCCCATTTCTTCCCTTCTTTTTCTTCGTCAAAAACGGTATCGCATACAGAACACTTGTATACAGCCATGCGAGCCTCTTAAAAATCCAAATCAGCCGGTTCGTAGAATTCTCTGGGATTTTTGCAGGCAGGGCACTTCGGGGGGGGTTCGGTTCCTTCGACCGTAAAGCCGCAGATGCTGCATTTCCATTTGATCGGCTCTTCTCTCTTGAATACCGTGCCGTTCTTTACCATGTCCAGCAATTTCTTGTACCGTTCTTTATGATGGGCTTCGATCTTACCGATCATTTTGAACAAGACAGCCGCTTCTGTGTTGCCCTCTGCCTCCGCCTCTTCGGCGAATTGGGGATACATATCCACTGTCTCATAGTGCTCGCCGCTCATGGCCGCTTCCAGGTTCTCTGCCGTGGTTCCGACACCACCCAACAATCTGAAATGGTCTTTGGCATGGTTCATTTCGTTGAAAGCTGTTTCCTCGAAAATCTTGGCGATGTAGTGATAGCCTTCTTCCCGTGCTTTCTCGGCGAAATACGTGTACTTGTTCCGTGCCTGCGACTCCCCTTCAAAGGCGGCCTTGATGTTTTCTTCGGTTTTGCTCATTTTGATTCTCCTTTATTGATTTTTTTATTTCCAATCGCTAGGCTGCGATCCTTGAGCCCTTTTTTATTCCGGCATTTTTTGCACAAGCCATTCAAGACGACTCTTTTCGTGAACACCGTGAAGTTATCCCGTATTTGGTCCGGGATCCCCAGGTTGTCGAATTCGTCGCTGCAAAAATCGACGATCTCTCCACAGCCGAAGCAGTGAAAATGATGGTGGTTGTCCATATCGGGATCGAACCGTCTCGGCCCCCCCTTTGTCGGGATGACATCCACCAGGCCGGTCTCCGCAAATGTCAGCAGCGTCCTGTTCACTGTGTCGAAGGATATGTTGGGAAATTCTTTTTTCACGATGTGGAACAATTCATCGGCTGTGGGATGATTTTTCGCCCGTATAAGCTTTTTGTATATCGCGCAGCGCTGGGGGGTTATTTTCAGGTCGAACTTCTTGCAGTGTTGGATGAACGGATCGAGACAATCGATGATCTCTTGTTTTTGCATATCATTATTATTTAGGATTGTTTACTATTTGTCAAGTTTTTTCTTTCTTCTGTCATTGACAGACTTATTTTTGTCATGATAGTTTTGTGGGGTATGGGAGGAGTCATGCCGCACCACAAAAAAAAGAAGGGGATGACGCGTCGCAATTTTCTTAAATCCGCTGCTGTAACGATCGCTGCACCGGCTGTCGTGCCATCCCGGGTGCTCGGACGCCCGGCTCCGAGCAAAACCCTTCAGATGGGATGCATCGGCGTCGGCCGTCAGGGCCAGGGCGATATGCAGGAACTGATCTACAGAGGGCTGGAGGTCGGGGCTCGAGTCGTGGCTGTGTGCGATGTGGATAGACACCGCTTGGAAGACGCCCAGTGGCTGGTAGAGATGATCTACGCCAAAGAGCTGGGTGAAGGTTCCTATAAAGGTTGTGCCGCATACCACGATTTCCGGGAACTGCTGGGACGAGATGATATAGACGGCGTTTTGATCGTCACCCCTGACCACTGGCACGCGGCCCACGCCATCGCCGCCGCAAATGCCGGAAAAGACATTTACCTGGAAAAACCGCTGACATTCTCTATCGCAGAAGGACAGAAACTTGTTCGAGCCGTGCGTCAAAACAAGCGGATCCTCCAGGTGGGTTCCCAACAGCGTTCCTCCACTTACTTTTTGATGGCCTGCGAGCTAGTGCGCAACGGTCGCATCGGAAAGTTGCATGCGATAAAAGTCTGGCTGCCCCAGGACCAGGGAACCGGCGATCCGAAGCCGGCTCCCGTGCCGAAAAATCTCGATTACGATCTCTGGCTAGGTCCGGCTCCCCAGGCGCCGTTTTCCGAGGACCGTGTCCATCCGCAGAGAAACTACAGCCGGCCGGGATGGCTTCAGATCGAGCAGTACTGCCGCGGCATGATCACCGGATGGGGCTCCCACATGAACGATATCGCGCAGTGGGGAAACGGCACAGAGGATACCGGACCTGTCGAAATCGCAGCCGAAGCGGCCTTTCCCGACAGAGGACTTTTCGATGTCCACACAACCTACAAATCCGAAGCGATATACGCCAACGGCGTCCGACTGATCCAGGAAACAGGCGAGCCGGCCGGAGTCCGGTTCGAGGGAGACAAGGGATGGATATTCGTGCAGCGCGGCGCCATCGATGCCTCTGACAGGGAAATTCTCCGCCAGAAAGTCCGGGATGACGAGATCAAGCTCTACCACAGCTCCAATCACATGAAAAATTTCCTGGAGTGCATGCGGAGCCGGAAAGATCCCGCTGCCCCGGTCGAAGCGGGCCATCGCTCGAATACCGTCTGTGTCATGACCCATATCGCTATGAAACTGGGACGCAAACTGGAATGGGATCCCGAAGCCGAGCGTTTCATCGGTGACGAGGAAGCCAACCGCTTGCTGGATTACCCGCACCGGAAACCATGGACCATTTGATCAAACGGAAATCCTTTGGAAAAATGCGTTTGTTCAACAGACTGCAAATTCTTTTTTTTATCCTTCTCTGTGTGCATCTTTCCCCTAATCTTATACCGGCACAACAAACCATCGTGCTGAGCCAAGACGATGAAGCCGGACTCCTCCGGGTAACCATCGGTGGAAACGAGGCTTTCGTTTATCGATACACTTCCTGGCTCGATATCCCGCATATCTGGCCTTTGTTCAGTCCTTCGGGGAAAAATATGCTGGTGCAGCAGACCGAACCCTACCCCCACCACCGGTCATTTTATGTGGCCGATACGGTGCGCCTAGAAGGGAGAAAAGAGGTCAGCCTGTACAATGCCATCTATTCCGGTCAATCGATCGGCACGGAAATTTCTGGCCCGCCTTTTCGCGACCACATCCGGCATGAGAGATTCACACATCTGGATGCGGATGACTCCCACGCGGTGATCGGCATAATGCTTGTGTGGGAGATGGACGGGAATGTCCCTGTGCTTGAAGAACAGAAAAGCCTTGCGATCCATTCGCTGGATGAGGGCGAGTATTTGATCGATTTTCGATTTGAATTGACAGCAATATTCGGGGATGTGGAATTCGTCAGCGACGATGTGCACTATGCCTGGCCATTCATCCGGATGCATCCCCGTTTCAGCGGCGAAAACGAAGGAACGATCACATCCGACAGCGGTGCGACGGGCGAAGAAGCCACTAACATGAAGACAGCCCGGTGGATCGACTATTCCAACACGGTCGAAGGAAAGACCGAAGGCCTTGCGATCTTCCAGTTTCCGGATGGGAAAGAGCACCGCTGGCTGACAAGAGAATACGGCATTTTCGGCCCCAGGCGGCCGGATGAGCAAAGCGGCAGGCCCTTTGTGTTGAAAAAGGGCGAGTCGATTGCACAGCGGGTCGGGATCCTCGTCCATACGGGCGATGTAAAAACAGGTCGTGTCGCCGAGAGATACGAGACGTATGTCAAAGGCGGGTGGAAACGATGAACCGGCGGGAGTTTCTCGGGGCGATTGGGACCGCTGCTGCTGCCGCGGGATTCGGGCCATCCGTATTATCGAAGGGAAAATTCAGGAGTCTGTCTAACTCAGGGGCAAGAAAAGGGCCCGGATCATCTAAAATCAGAATCGATTGTATCGACTTGTTCCCGGTGCGCTATCCGATGACAGGCTATTTCAAATTTTTTACCGGGCCCCACGGGTCCGCGGGCCGGGCTGCGGTGATCGTCAAGATCACGGCCGATGACGGGACTGTGGGCTGGGGACAGTCCGTGCCGATCGCCAAGTGGAGCTACGAAACGTTAGAGACGGCAACGGTCGTATTGGAGGAATATTTTGCTCCTGTCCTGATCGGGCATGATCCTAGGGATATTCAAGGAGCTCATTCCAAAATGGATCAGGCACTAGCTCCGGGATTTTCGACCGGAATGCCGATCAGCCGCGCCGGGATCGACCTGGCACTCCATGACCTGACCGGAAATCTGTCGGGAAAGTCACTGGCTGAGATGTGGGGCAGACCTCCGGGAGGTCCGATAACGCTGAGCTGGACGGTTAACGTCACAGGCCTGGACGATATTGGAAGCGTTATGGAAGAAGGGAAAAAACGGGGATACCGCCATTTCAACATCAAGGTCGCTCCTGACCCAGAATTCGACGTGGCGCTGGCCAAAGAAGTTCGGCGAACGGCCCCGGAAACATTCCTTTGGGCCGATGCCAATGGCGGCTACGATCTCGAATCAGCCCTGAAAGCGGCTCCGCTTTTGGCCGATGCCGGTGTAGATGTTCTGGAATCCCCGCTCCGGCCTAACCGCATGAGCGGATACCTGGCTCTCAAGAAGCAAGGCGCACTGCCGATCCTGATGGATGAGGGGGTGATCTCGCCGACCGATCTGGAGGAATTCTTCAAGCTGGGAATGATGGATGGGGTCGCTATGAAACCTGCCCGGTGCGGTGGATTGGAATCGAACAAAAAGCAGATCGAATTCTGTCAAAAACACGGCCTTGTATGGTTGGGCAGCGGCCTGACCGATCCGGATATCTCGATGGCCGCCTCATTGCGTCTTTATGGAGCCTTTGGACTGAAAAAGCCTGCAGCGCTTAACGGACCCCAGTTCCTCACCGCTGACGTGCTCAAAAATCCTTTGCGCATCGAAAACGGAATCGCTCAAATTCCGGAAGGCCCCGGATTGGGTATCGACGTGGATGAGAACAAGATCAATGCGCTTATGAAACGAACCGGTGGCAAAAAAAGAAGAATATCGCGAAAAAAAAATCGATGGAGAATTGAAATGAAGCCATTGATCGCTGTTTTGTTTTTCGTCGGGCTGATATCGTCAGGAAGCGCTTCACAGTTGACTTTTGTCGAGGATGGGGAAAAGGGCATATTGACGCTGAGGGACGGAAAAGTGGATGTTCTGACCTACCGATTCGGGGACCAGATCGAAGAAGGGAACGCCCCTGAACAAACACGCTCCTGTTATATACATCCGCTCTTTTCTCTGGATGGGAAAGTACTCACGGATGATTTTCCCGGGGACCATCCCCATCACCACGGGTTGTTCTGGACCTGGCCGGTAATCCGGACAAGAGGGCAGGATACCCAGACATGGCATCCTGCCAACCTGCGGCAGTATTTTTTGCGCTGGATAAAGCGCGAAATCCATGATGACGGAGCCATCCTCGGCGTGGAAAATGCCTGGAAATTGGATGGAAAGGAGGTCGTGGCCAAGGAGAACGTGACCTTGAAGGTACACCCGGCCGATGAGTCCGGCCGATACATCGACCTGGAACTGACCCTCGAAGCCGACGGAGGACCACTCGAGCTCCGGGGAACGCCTGATCAAAACAAGGGTTACGGCGGATTGACACTGCGAGGCGCGCCTTCGTTCAAGGGAAGACCCGTTCAAACCGATCAGGGTGAATTCGAGGGAGAACCGAACAATGTAACCCTTCGTTGGGCCGATCTTTCGACCGAGGAAGCTGGTGTGGCGATATTCGTTTCACCCGACCATCCTGATTTCCCACCCTCTTGGGTGCTTCGCACCAGCTATGCCGGGCTGCTCAACGTCTCCTGGCCCGGTCTCGAATCCGCCCTTTTTCATCCGGGGAAACCGATAACCCTGCGGTATCGCCTATATATCCATCGAGGCGACATGACTGCTCGCCGCATCCAGCAAGCTTTCCAACGCTATGTCTCCGAAACCGAGCAAAAATAAACGGTTACCGAAGAAATCCCAGAGGGATCTACTCATATTTGATCGCGCGGATAGGATCTAAAAGCGCAGCCCTGATAGACTGATAACTGACAGTGGCCAGCGCGATTCCCATAGCCGCAATTCCCGCAAACACAAAAATCCATATGCTGACCCCGGTTTTGTAGGCAAAATTTTGGAGCCACTTGTGCATGCCGAAATAGGCAATGGGCCAAGCCATAAGGTTCGCAACTACGACGAGTTTAAGGAAATCTTTGGAAAGCAGAACCACAACACCCGCCACCGAAGCCCCCAGCACCTTGCGGATCCCGATCTCCTTGGTCCTCTGTTCTGCCGCGAAGGAAGCCATCCCGAATAACCCCAAACACGCGATAAAGATCGCGAACACAGAAAAGGCCGATAAAATATCGCTCAATCGTTCTTCGGCCCCGTATTGGCTGTCGAGATGTGAATCCAAAAAGAAAAAATCGAGCGGACGAAGCGGATCGATTTCCTTCCACTTTTCCCTTAAGAGGCCCAAAGTGAGGTCCGGATTTTCCGGAGCGATCCTGACAACCAGTTCATCGAAGCGATCGGGGTCGTTGCCGATTATTTGAGGAGCGATAACGCTGTGCAGGGATGTCCGGTGAAAATCCTTGACAACGCCCACGACAGTATATGTGTCCCACTGCGTAACGTCATCGCCCGGGGCGCGAATGGTTTTTCCGATAGGATCTTCCCAGCCATATCTTCGGGCAGCTGTCTCATTGATGATCACGGCACTGCTGCTGTCTGTCCCGAACTCAAGAGAGAAATTTCTGCCTTGGACGATCTCCATTCCGAGGGTCGGGAAAAATTCGTTGTCGATCCAGAAGACTTCCATCAGCTGAGCCTGTTTTTCCGAAAAACCCTCGGGAACGAATGGCTGCACCGAAGGCTCCTGCCCGGGAACCAGGGATGCCGACGATACGCCGAGCACGCCAGGGACCCTCCGAATTTCCGCTTTTATGGAGTCGAGGGATTTTCTCAGGTTCCTGTCCAGAATCTCCACGACAAGGATATTCTCTTTGTCGAATCCTAGGCTTTTGTTTTTCATGAATTCGATCTGGTTCAAGATGATCCCGGTCCCGATTATGAGGGTGATGGAGATCAAAAATTGAGAGACGACAAGGATGTGACGCAGCCGGGAGTGGGTTGAACCCGCCTTCAGATTGCCCTTTAGAACAAGAGCCGGACGAAATGAAGAGAGGAACAAGGCAGGATAGCTTCCTGAGAGAAAACCCACGAACAGGGCGAATCCTAACAGTCCGGGGATGAGCCAGGGCGTTCCTGCAAAACCGGCACGCAAATCTTGACCGGATAATGAGCTCACAAGAGGAAGGGCCAGCCAGGAGAAAAGCAGAGCGATCATCAAAGACAGGAAACTGAACAGCAGGCTCTCCCCCAAAAACTGCCGGATCAACTCTTTCCTTTCCGCACCCACGACCTTCCTCATCCCGACTTCCTTTGCCCTCGTGGAAGAGCGTGCCGTCGCAAGATTCATGAAATTGATGCAGGCTATGCACAGGATAAACAGGGCAACGGCGGCAAAGATAAAGATGTATGTTATGCTGCTGTTCGGTGACATCTCATTTTCAAGATTGGAATGAAGGTGGATGCTTGTCAGCGGTTGGAGAAAAAAATTGATTTCCCCGCCTAGAGCCTGCAACGTGTTTCCCATGTGTTTTTCGATGAGGGCAGGAAATTTATTTTCCAGATCTCTGTACTCGAATCCTTCAGCTAGAAGCAGATACGTATAATCCCTGAAATTGAACCATTCTTCCATCAACTCCCTGTTGCGGTCATAAAGAGTTTCAAAAGAACAGAGCATATCGAAGGTGAAATGAGAATTGGCGGGAACATTGTTCATCACGCCCGTGATAACGAAAGTCGAATCGCTGTTGAGCGTTAACGTCTTGCCTACAGGGTCCAGATCGCCGAAATATTTTCTTGCCGTGTCTTCCGTGAGGACAACGGAATAGGCCCTTTCAAGGGCTGTCCGGGGGTCTCCGGCGATCACCGGAAAAGTAAAAACGGAAAAAATAGAATTATCCGCATACAAAATGCCATTCTCATAAAATTGCCTGTCTTCATACTCTACGGATGTTCGGGAAACGGTCCGGATCCTGACGGCATCGATGACTTCCGGATATTCTTGAACGAGGACAGGAGCGGAGGGGCCATTGCTGATCGGAGTGATGACCCTGCTCCCGCCCAGGTTTGCATCCAGTCCCAACCTGTATATTCTGTCGGCATTTTCGTGATACCTGTCATAACCGAGTTCTGTGGAGACATACAAGACAATCAGAATGCAGCAGGTCATGCCGATGGCCAGCCCCACGATGTTTATGGAAGCGTAGCCCTTATGTTTTTTTATATTTCTGATCGCGCTTTTCAGATAATTCCTGAGCATGGAGACCTCCTGAAATCAGCCATCTATAAAGGAAAACGAAAACCGGGGAGATGTTGTTCCCTGTGTTTTATTTTTTTATTCCCTTTGTTTTATCGATAAACGGGATCTCTTCCATTTTGTGTGAATTTTTACCAGTGGGCACCCTTCCGCTGTGGGCGGGCGGGGGGCCCCTTCAGCCGCGCCACCCGTCTTTTTATCTCTGTCTCCCACACAAAATGGAAGAGAACCGATAAACTTCTGCTTGACATTTCTATAGATATCCTATACAAATATATATATAGAATGTCTATAGAAATAAAACCGAGGCGAAAATGAACAATCTTACGAAAAACGAAGAAATCATCCTGCTATCCATCCTGAGGCTCGAAGAGAACGCTTACGGAGTGAGCATCAAAAACCAAATCCAGGAACTCACAGGTGACGACTGGAACTACGGCCTTCTGTATGCCACATTGGACCAGTTGGTCAAAAAAGGCCTGCTTTTAAAAAAAGAGGGGAAACCCATGCCCGAACGGGGAGGACGCCGGAAGAACTACTACACCATTTCGAAGGGAGGGCACCGCGCGCTGACAGAAGCTTATCAGTTGAATGCGGCTCTTTGGGAAGGCATGGCGGGTTTCGTCAGAAAAAAAGGAGAGCAGGCATGAAAAAGGATCGGTACCGCCTCCCAAAACTCCCCGAATGGATTTTGACAAAATTGTCTAATCGGGTTGACAAATTCTCTCTTCTGGACGATTTGGAAGATGAATTCACAACAAAAAATTCCAACCACGGAATAACGAGATCACGAACCTGGTACTGGATTCAGGCTCTGCGCGCCATTCCCTCGATCCTTCTTTATTCCCTTTTCCGGAGCGCTGTCATGGCCAAAAATTATGCCACGATCGCCCTGAGGAATATCCGGAAGCACAAGGTCTTCTCACTTATCAACATCCTGGGCCTAGCCATCGGCATTTCCCTGTGTCTTTTTGTCATCAGCTTGATCTTCTTCATGTACGGCAGTGACCGGTTTCATGAAAAAAAGGACAGAATCTACAGAGTTATCTCTCAGACCATCACGGAACATGGCGTCCACGAAAGAGCGACCGCTCCGATGCCGCTGGCAGGCGAGCTGGAACAGATCACGGGAATAGAGAGTGTCGTCCGCATCAAAAAGAATTTCGGAGGGGCCGCCCTCCACAAAGATAAGGGATTCCTTGTGAGCGGATTGTATGCCGACAAGGATTTCTTCCATGTCTTCAGTTTTGAACTGGAAAAAGGGGATCCGAAAACAGCGCTCGCCGAACCTTATTCGGTCGTGCTGACCGATACCGTGGCCCAGAAATTTTTCGGCACTCGCGATCCCTTAGGAGAAATCCTCCAACTCGAGGATGTCGGAGATTTCACGGTCACAGGGATCATGAAAGACACCTCCAGACTCCACACACACATAAAATTCGAATGTCTGGCATCCGTCTCCACGCTGGTTTCTCTCGAGAATCAAAAGAAAATCTATGCCAGCCTGACGAACTGGAAGAACCTGAACGACAACTATGTCTATTTTCTCATTCGGGAAAATGCCTCTCCGGAAGCCGTAGAAAAACTCCTTCCTGCGATTGTGGAAAAACACACCGCAGACGATGAAAATGAATACCGGTACAGTCTCCAGGCTCTGACCAAAATATCACCGGGCAAAAATCTGGCGAACAACCTCTACGGATCACCGATCCCGAGAGAAGCCCCTCTGTTCCTATCTGCGGTCGCCCTGATCATCATGATGATCGCCTGTTTCAACTACACCCATCTTTCGCTGGCCAAAGCCCTGTCGCGCGCTAAGGAGGTGGGGATCCGGAAAACCATCGGGGCCAACCGGCTCAAGATATTCACGCAGTTCGTCGGAGAATCCATCACGTATGCCCTGATCGCTCTCTTCGTGGCCTTTTTCCTGTACATACTCCTTCTCCCCTATTTTTTCCGGCCTATACTTCTTCATATCGAAATGGAAGCTTTGGGTTTTAGTCTGATACTTGCCTTCGTCCTTTTTTCCGTATTCATCGGCTTTCTTGCCGGGATCATCCCCGCCATCCTCATATCCAGATTCAATCCCACAGAGGTTCTCAAAGACATCACAAAAACCAAGGTGTTTTCGAAGATCAATTTACGCCGGGCCCTAGTGGTTATCCAGTTTTTTATTTCGTTCGTTTTTATCGTCACCACGCTCGTTTTATTCAAACAGATCCATTTTCAGATCAACACCGTTCCCGGATTCCAACCAGAAAACATCCTGAATGTCGAACTCCAGGGAACGAGTTATGAGATTCTCAAGCAAAAAGTCGCTAATCATCCTGGAATATCCACGGTATCGGCCAGTGCCTTCATCCCCTGCACGGGCATGGCGTGGTTGGAGAGAGTCAAACTTCCGGAATCCGAAGAGTACATGGACATCGACTTCATGTCTATCGATAATAATTTTATCCCCAATCTTGGGCTGAAGATCGTAGCGGGAATGAATTTTCCCGAAACGATCGATCAGGAAAACAACAGATTCGTGATCCTCAATGAGCTGGCCGTCGAGCGGTTCGGATTCCCCTCGCCTGTGGATGCGATCGGTCAAACCCTCAGCTTCGACAAGAATACCCAGGTTGAAATTATCGGCGTGGTGAACGATTTTCTTTCTCGAAGCACGCAGGAGATCGTTCACCCGATGGCACTGAGGGTCGCTCCGGAATATTTCGAATACGCCAATCTCAAGATCAACGCAGATGATCCGGAGCCCATTCTCCTTTTTCTCGAGACAAAATGGAAAGAATTGCAGCCCTACCGCCCGTTCCGCTGCGCATTCTTCGAAGACCAGCTGGACGATTATCATGCCGGGGCGCAAAATATGCTAGGAGGCCTGGGATTTGTCTCTTTTCTCACGATCCTGATCGCTTTTTTCGGACTTCTAGGAATGGTCATCTATGACATGGAAGCGAGGGTCAAAGAAATCGGCATCCGTAAGGTCATGGGAGCCTCGGTCTGGGATATCATTCTTGTGACATCGAAAAGCTTTTTGTTCCTTCTGCTGCTGGCCACTGCATTGGCCCTGCCGATTTCCTGGTTTGCCAATCACATGATGCTGCAAAGTATCGCCAATCGTATCGAACTGGGATTCGGGACCTTTGCCCTGGGACTGGCGATCATGTTTTCTCTGGGGTTCCTGATCATTTTCCCCCAGACCATCAGGGCCGCCTCCGGAAATCCTGTGGATTCCCTCAGGTACGAGTAAACTGCGGGGCAGCCTGCACAGGACCGACAACACAATCAGGACTATACTTGTGATGCAATCCTTCACAGCTTTTAATGGATTCATATTTTCACGAAGAGCTTGCTCCCCTCCCTCTCTGTCGCATAACGCTTAAGATTTTTTTCAGCATTGCCTTTGAGTACGTTCCCGTTCATGTCGAATTCCGAATGGCGGCTCACGCACTTCAACCTCTTGGCGGAATGGTCATACTCCAGCTCTTTCCCTTTGTGGGAGCATTCGTTGGCGAAAGCGAGATAAGAGGTGTCCCCAGGATGGACAAGGATGATCTTCTTCGGAACACCTTCGATCGGATGAATAAATTCCAGCTTTGCTGATCCACCGATAGCGGTGAGCTCCACCGCTTTTTTCAGGTCGATCACGATTTGCCCCTCCTCTATCCGGTAGCTGTCTTCCGGGGCAGCGGCTGTGTTCGAGATGCTGCTGAACGGCGAGCAGCTTGACAGGCATAGGCCCCCAAGACATGTGCAAGCGACGGCCGCACCCCCTGTGCGCAAAAATTCCCTTCGGTTGTATTTCATGATTGGCTCCTTTCCCAGTGCTCATCTCTTTTAAGCCGATATCCCATTCATTCGAGCTATTCTCTTAAGATATCGTTTTCTTTCGCATGCTGGTTTTTTTCCTTTGGCATAATGGTATTCCCGGCAGAGATCGCACAGTCCCCAGCGAGGACAGTCCATTTTTTTGCAGGGACAAGATATCGAATGGGTCTTCGGATTCTTCATACCATTGAGCTCCAATATATCTCCTATTCATCCCCCATCAGGCTCTCATATAGTTTTTTCAATGTGGGCAAAACTGCCCTCAGCTCTTTTTCTTCGAGCCTTCCCGTTATCCGGCCCACATAATCTTCCATGAGCTTCATGGCATTTGAAGTCAATCGTTTTCCCTTTGCTGTCCGAACGATCAGGTTCACTCTCCGGTCAGTGGGATGCGCAGTGCGTTCGATGAGCCCCTTTTTTTCGAGAGAATCACAGACGACCATAACGTTTGTCGTATCGGTTCCGAGTGCCTCAGCCAAATTTTTCTGGGAGATATTTTCTTTTTTGCCGAGAGCGACGAGTGTCCCGAACTGAGGATAGGTCAGGTCCAGTTCCTTCAAATTATGGTCGATCCCCTTTCGCGTGAAAAAATAGATCCGCCAGATGAGCTCGATCACATGGCCAGCAATTGTTTCTTCGAAAAGCATGGGGCCTCCTTCCGGACTCAAAAGAAATCAACCGAATTTCCCAGCGTCCCACTTTAGTAATAGTCTTTATTATCATAATTATGATATTCCTAATTACTATCATTGTCAACAAAAAAATTGTTTTTATTAATTCTTAGATGTGTCTGTAAATACGCGGAGCTAATCTGCCGTGGTCCGGTCCGGAATCGGCGGAAACTTGTCTTTCATCGCCTCTAATTCCTTTTGGATTTCATATTTTGTTTCTAGCCCGACCTCAGGATGATACAGGCAGAGCTCGAAGGCCCGTTTGGCAAGGGGTGGATCGATGTCTTTGGCAATTTCTGCGAAATTCTGCAGGAGAGCAAGGGAGACATCCGGCCCTATCTTTTCGAGAATTTCCGATGCCAGCTTTCTGGCTTCCTCCATTTCCTTGTGTTCGCCCAGATATTTGAGCAGGGCAAATTGGTAAGTGATACTGATAGAGGCTTGAGGAAATTTCGCCTTTAAATCCATGTATCTTTTAAGGGCGACATCCAGCTGATCGTGTCTGACCTCGCTTTCGATCAGTTTGGCGAAATAGCCGGCGGCTTCCTCTCCGTTCCCCATTTCCACGCCCACATCCCAAAGCGCATCCACCACATCTTTTCGCGTCGGATGTTTCCGCGCCTCCTCCAGAAGAAGATCATAGGCTTCGTCGATCCTGCCCATATTCTTTTTTTGCATCGCTGTGATGACAACATCCACAGCGCCTTCTCCGCTTTGAAGCTTGGACTCGATCTTCGGGTGGATGTATTTTTCTTCGATCTTCAGATATTTCATACCGACAGCCACAAGCACACCGAACACAAATCCCCAAACATGGGCCCAGTGGGCCACTCCCCCTCCCCCGCCACCTTCAGCCTGGATGGAATCGACCACATTGGCATTGAAAAATTCCAGCAGGACCCACAGGGGGAACATCACGAAGGCGGGGGCCTCGAAAGTTCCGCGGAAGAAAAATCCTATCCAGTAGAAAAAATTGATCTTGGTTTTGTAAAAATTGATCAGGAAGGCTCCCATAACACCGGCGATGGCCCCGGATGCCCCGATCAACGGCCCGGTGAAGTTGGGATAGTGCGAGGCATACAAGAGAGCGGAAAGCGCCCCCATGCTCAGGTAAAAAGCGGCGTATATCGGCCTGCCCCAAAGGTCTTCGATAAAGGGACCCGTTATATAAAGAAGAAGCAGATTTCCCAACAGGTGGAGCCAGCCCCCATGGACGAACATATATGTCAAGAGGGCTAGAAAAGACCTGTCGGCGGGAATATAGCCCCATTTCCTGTAGGGGAAATCGTTCAGAGAGGCAAGCAACACCTCTCCCAGATGATCTAGCTGTTCCTGCTCTTCAGCGATGGTCTGCCGGTCAGGACGGGGGACCATTTCACGGTAAGCGACGAGCATAGCATCCAGCCTTTCTTCATCTCCGCCGGCAAACATCAGCTTCTTTATCTCGGGATTCAGCTCGAGATAGGGATGGTTGAAGTAATACATGATCATCTCTTCGGCAGCACTTTCCAATTGATTTTGCTTTGCCCCAACTTCCATGGAAAGGAAAACGTGCACAACGAGACAGATAGCCATGATGCCGAAGGTGATCCATGGCAATCGGCGGACTTCGTTACTCTCATGTCCGACAGGTATGATGATAAACATGGCAACCCTCTATTTGCCTTAATCCTTCACATAAAATGTTGTCATTGTCACATCTCGATAACCGGGTACGCCGGATCGGCCGTAAATACTCCAATTCAGCCTGTTCATTCGCTTTTTCAGCTAAAAATTAGCAGGTTTGTAAAAATGGAATCAATCGCCTTTTGGGATGAATCAAGGGGTTAAATTTTGCGGCGAATTCGGGGCTCTATTCGTACCGCAAGCTGTCGGATGGATTCGCCAGAGCCAGCTTTATGGAAAAATAGCTGACCAGGGCGGACGCTGTCGGGGCTCCGACAATGGCCCTGTCCAACTCATTCCCCCCCCATTCGGACCGAAACGGCAATCCGATAGATCCGGTCGGCCTTATCGTGATATCGGTCATAGCTCAGCTCATGCTGGACATAAAACAGGATGAACAGGACGCATGTGATCCCGATAGACAGACCGATCATGTTTATCGCGGAATAAAGCTTCTGCCTCCGCAGGTTTCTGAACGCCACCTTGAAGTAATTGTGAAACATCATCATTCTCCAGGAAATGGAATTTTTTAGGGACGGGACAAAAGATCTCAAAACATAGAACCATAAACGGAACATTCCGCGCGTTCTTCCTGATTCTTCAAGAAATTCCCGGTATATTTCTTCGTAGTCTCCGCTTTTCGTTATCCCAGTCTTTTTGCGAAAACCGGATCATCCGTTCGGCAATTTTCGGGATTTTCATCATTTCACTTTCGCGTCTTATAGGTCGTTTTCGATATAGGAAATGGATATTTTTTGCCAAATCGACTCTTGCACTTTTTTTGTCTCGATAAGGGCCTTTTTTCCTTCGCTTGTCGTTTCATACAGTCTTTTTCTCCGGCCTCCTCTTTTAGAAGACGGATCGCTGAGGGTGGATTTCAAGTATCCTTTTTTTTCGAGCCTCTCCAGAGGGAGATAGACGGTGTTCAAAAACCATTCCTCACCGGTCATCTCCGTCAGCTTTTTGGCTATGGTCACACCATATGCATCATCCTTAAGGGTCCAGACGGCCAAGAGCACCATCTCTTCCTGTCGTGTTAGAAATTTCATTCGAACCTCATTTTATGTTATTTCTCTATAATTTTAAGACTAATCGTAAGCGCTGTCAAGAATCATTTGTCTATAAATTAAAGATAAATAAAAAGAACAAACGCATCAGGGAATCTGTTCAATCGATTTCTTCTTAGATCGCTGGTTTTGATATCAAAATTGCCTATCAAAGCACAAAAATTATGAAAATTTCTCGCTTAACTACACTAATACCAACAGATTGACTCGGTCTGACCCCTGAATTAAAGATCCTTTGAGTAACTAAAGAGTGGAAAGCGGGACTAAAAAGGGCCCCAGTTCATGAGGATCGGCGGGATGAGCGAAATCAGGCTGAAAACGATCAGGACTATCATCAGAGGCAAAAACCATTTGGCCCATTTTTCCCAGGGGATTCTGGCCACCCCGAGAACTCCCATGGTTACCGCCGATGTCGGAAGGATGGGGTTGATGACTTCGCACATCTGGAAGGCCAGAACGGTGGTCTGCCTGGTTATCCCTACCAGATCGCTCAAAGGAGCCATGATCGGCATTGTCAGAGCAGCCTGGGCTGTTCCCGAATGGATGAAAAAATTGATGATGGCCTGCGTAAAGAACATCATGTGGGCGGTCGCGATATTGGGAACGGCAGAAATTACCCCCGCCATGGATTGAAGGATCGTGTCCAGCACGACCGCTTCATTCAGGATGATCAAGATGGCCCTCCCTCCCGCGATGATCAGCGTCACATTCATAACATCCTTGGCTCCGGCTATGAAGCTTGTCGCCATCTCCGAAGGCGGTATGCGGCCGATGAATCCCGAGATCAATCCGATGGCAAGGAATAGGGCGGCGATCTCTTCCATGTACCAGGATTCGGCAAGTATGCCATAAATGAGCAGGACAATCCCTCCCAGCAACACCAAAATGATGATTTTCTGGGCGGCACCCCAGGGAGGAGGATCTTCGGATCTATCCTTGACTCCCGAATAGTCTCTTGTCTTGTCGAGCTCGAAAACAGGGCTCTTTTCGGGAAATTTCCTGATCTTTTCGGCGTATCTCACAACGAATATTATGGCGATAACGGTCCCTATCACCCAGAGGATCAACCGATAGGTCAGTCCCGAATAAAGGGGAAGATCGGAAAATCCCTGGGCGATACCGACGGTAAAGGGATTGAAAAAAGCAGCGGCAAAACCTACGGCCGATGCCAAAAATGGAATGGCAACCCCCACGATGGAATCATACCCGAGAGATAAGGCCAGGGGAATGAATATCAGAACGAACGGGATCGATTCCTCGGCCATGCCATAAACACCGCCGGCAAGAGAAAAAACGATCATCAAGGCCGGGATCACAAATTTTTGTGACCTCCGATTCCGGGAAAAAAATTGGGCAAGCCTCTGGATGCCCGATTCGATCGCCCCTGTCCTTCCCAGGATGGCGAATGCCCCTCCGAAGATGAAGATCAGGATGATGATAAGGGCACCATCCTCGAACCCGCGGATCGGAGCGATCAAGAGCCACTGGGGCCCCAGAAGATTTTTCTCCATCACGGTGTACGTCCCTGGAACGGTGATCAGTTTGGACTGTCCTTGGAATACTTTCTCCTCGCGCTTGAATTCTCCCGAGGGGATCACAAGGCTCAAAATATAGACCGCGATCACCAAAAGATAAATCAAGACCAGCGTGTGAGGCAGTTTGAAGCCCTTCTTTTTTCTCACAGCGATAACCTCCGAAATCGAAATCTGTTCCGACCGAAAACCGTGTCTTTGGGATAATAACAAATGAAAGAAATTATTGCATCAAAAAAATAATTTGAAATTTTTGTTTCATTTATATTATAGTTATACGTTGTCAACGGCCTGCAGATTCGGGCGTTTCGGAAACTTGTCAAGACATGAACGATTCGAGGGGATGCAGAATGAAAAAAACTTTAGCGATCTTGGTTCCGTTAATTATTCTACTCTCGCTACCGGCTCAAGCTCAAGATAGGGGCAAAGGACATCTTTTCATCATCGGAGGCGGAGACCGCCCCCCAGAGATGATGAAGCGATTTATCCAACTGGGCGGCCTGTCCGCCGATGAGAAAATCGTTATCTTCCCGATGGCAAGCAGTACCTCACACGAGTCGGGAAAGAGCATGGTGGAGGAATTCCGAAGTCTGGGGCTCCAAGATGTGGAATACCACGTACTTGATCGGGAACAGGCCCTGGGTGAAGAGAATATGAAAATCCTCGAAAATGTGAAGCGGATCTATTTTCCGGGAGGAGATCAAAGCCTGTTGACCAAAGTCCTTGTCAAAACCCCGCTTCACCGCAGGATGCTCGAAATCTACGAGACCGGAGGAGTGATCGGCGGGACCAGTGCCGGAGCAGCCGTGATGAGCGAATTGATGATCACAGGCGATGAAAAAAGAGAAGTGGGAGATGGGGAAGCCTTTACAAAAATCCTGGCCGATAACATCGTCGTTACGCCCGGTTTCGGGTTCATCAAGAAGGCGATCATCGACCAGCATTTTGTCGCCCGCAAAAGACACAACCGGCTTATCAGTCTGGTCGCCGAGCACCCGGACCTGCTGGGGATCGGGATAGACGAGTCCACGGCCATAATCGTCAATCCGGACCAAACCTTCGAAGTTATCGGCGAACAAAATGTCGTGGTCTACGACGCCACGGGAGCAAAAATGACGATCCTCCCTTCGCAAACCATAGGAGGGTTCGGCATCACGATGCATTTGTTGAAGCCGGGAGACCGGTTCGATCTTAGGGCCAAAAAACCGATTGAATAAATAACCTGGAAATGTATCGATCCTCCAGGAATTTCGTTGCCTGCGAAAAACGGGCATGAGAGTCAGAAATATTTGAAGGGATTGCTATGAAAAACAGAAATAATGCTTCCATCCTGATAGAAAAGATCATTGGAAAATACCAGGACCTGTCTAAAAAGGAAAAAAAGATCGCCGATTTCATCATCCAAAATCAGGAAACGGTTTTTGCCCTCTCGGGCAGAGAGCTCTCGAAGAATACAAACGTCAGCGAAGCAACGATCGTAAGGTTTTCCCAGCATTTGGGATTCCGGGGATTCCAGCAGTTGAAATCCCAGCTAATCACAGAGGCAAAAGAAAAAATGATGCCCGAGGACCGGTTCAAGCTCATGACCAGGGGAAAGGATCATGTCTCCAACGTCATCCGTGTCGCCAGACAGGATGTGGAAAATATCAACCGGACAATCGACCACATGGATGCTGTTCAGTTCGACAAATTCGTCGAGCTGATCCGGAATGCCAAAAATGTCTACACCATAGGGCTGGGAATCAGCTCCCTGATGGCACGGATCGCCGCATATCTGTTCAACCAGGCGGGAGTCAGAGCTTACGCCTGTAGAAAAGACGAGCATTCCTTCATCGAGCGCCTCATCAACTTGAACGAAAACGAATTGGTCCTGGCCCTATCTTTCCCGCCGTATTCCAAAGAAACCGTGAATGCCCAGAAATTCTGTTTTCAAAGAAATATCCGCTGCCTCAGTATCACGGACACGCCCACCGCTCCCATCGTGAGATGGTCGCACGCTTATCTAATCGTGAACAGCGAAAATTTATTCTTCACGAATTCGATCGCTGCCATCTCTACGATACTCAATGCTCTCTCGACGGAGCTCGCCCTATATAACAAAGATAAAACGGCCGACAATTCAAAACTCATCCAGAAGATCCTGGAGGATGAATTTTATTCCTGATTACAGCATGTTTTTGGGCCTTGTCCGCGCCGAATAAATGATTCGATGCGGTGTCGATTCCTTCGATCGGTCTGGCAGGGGAATATGCATTTTCAGATACCGTCGATAGGTAAAAACTCCTTGAATTCGAAACAAAGATTTCATAAAATAATAAATGTGAAACGATTCTTTCAGAACTCATACAGAAAGGAGGTGCACTACAAAAAAACACATCGCTATTTTATTTCGTTGAATTCTTTTTAGGAGGAGACATGAGGAATCGAAAATTCATTTTTTTACTTTCTTTATTTTTTCTTTTTTCCGCTTTTCTAATCGCCCAGGACACATTGCAGACAGGAAGTATCTCCGGAAAAGTTGTCGATGAAGAAGGGAACGCACTTCCCGGTGTCAGCGTCACCATCACGAGCAGTGCCCTGATCGAAGGAACCAAGTCTGCGGTTACGACAACCAACGGAACCTTCCGGTTCGTGTTTTTACCCGTCGGAAGTTATGAAGTCACATTCGAGATCAGCGGATTCAAGAGATTGATCCGGCAAGATGTCCGGGTCGCTGTCAGAAAAACCACCAACATCAACGCCACTCTGGAGATCTCTGCGCTGGAAGAGACCGTAACGGTCATCGGTGAGAACCCTGTCGTCGACCTGAAATCCAGCACCATCGTCACTAACTTCACGACCGAAATGCTCCAGAAGATCCCCAGTGCCCGCGATCCCTGGGTCATCATGGAGATGACGCCCGGAATGATCATGAACGGCCAGAATATCGGAGGCAGCGGGAGCGGGCAGCAGAGCAGAGGATATGCTCATGGCACGATCTCCAATCAGACGACGTACAACCTGGACGGGATCCAGGTTACGGATGCCGCAGCCGCAGGTGCGACAGCCATGTATTTCGATTTCGACTCTTTCGAGGAGATCGCCATCGAGACCGGCGCTCACGCGATAGACATCCAAAGCAGCGGTGTCGCCTTGAACATGATCACCAAATCCGGAGGGAACAAGTTCAGCGGAGGAATCAGCGTCTACGGAGAAACGGAAAGCCTCCAATCCAACAACATTCCCGATGAGCCGAAATACGAAGACGTGGGATTCGGCAATCCATTGGATTACCTCTATGACTACGGGGCAGACTTCGGAGGCCCGATCATAAAAGACAAACTCTGGTTCTACACGGCGTTCCGCAGAACGGAGATCAACCGCTTCATCATCGGGTATGAGGTCGACGGCCAACCAGGGCTAGAGTATTCCGACTTGAAACACTGGACCGGCAAGCTCACCTGGCAAATCTCAAAGAGCAACAAATTTATGGGTTGGGTGAACTACGATGCCAAAGCCATGCCCAACAGGAGCGCGGGTCCCCGGAGACCCACAGAAACGACCTATTTTCAAGATTCCCCCTCGTGGTTCTATCATTTTGAAGATACCTGGACATTGAGCCCCGATCTCCTATTGAACTTCAAGTTCGGTTTTTACAACATGTTCTATCAGCTCGCTCCCCAGGATTCCGTCAACATGAACGAACCGGCCGTCCTGATCTACTATTCGGAACCCTATAGAAGAATGTATGAGGATGCATATTATCAATACTCCTGGTATTACAGCGACAGATATGCTTTTACGGGGTATGCCGACTATTTCAAAGACGACGTTCTCGGCGGAGACCACGAACTCAAGGTAGGGTTCGAATACCAGCAGACACCCTTCCACACAGACCGGAAATTCCCCGGCAACCACACCCTGTATTTCGACTATCCCGACAGGACCGGTTCTTATAGGATCTGGACATTCAGGGAGATCAAATGGGCACAGACCAACGAGGTCTATTCTCTGTATGCTCAGGACATCTTTTCTCTGAAAAAACACCTCACGTTGAATCTGGGATTGAGATTCGACAGCACCCACATGCACACGGACGAAACATCCACTCCCGGAAACAGGTGGACGGACTACTATACGAATCTAACCGGAGAGCCGGTGGCTACATTTGCACCTGCGAAGAAAAATGTCGTCGTGTTCAACACGCTCTATCCCCGAGTGGGGTTTACCTATGACCTGTTCGATGACGGGAACAACATTTTCAAGGCTTTCGTCGCCCGCTATTCTTACCAGGTCAACTACGACCCGGTATGGCGAATCATCGAAACCGGCTATTGGGAAGTCGACTACTCATGGGACGATGCCAATGGCGATGCCGTCGCTCAGGAAGAAGAACTGGGCAGGATCAGATACATGGATATCGCCGAAAAATATGCCATCGACCCGAATCTGAAATCTCCTTACATCGATGAAGCCACGGTAGGATTCGAGAAAAGGCTGACGCCCAACCTGGGTCTGAGCTTGAATTTCATCTACCGCGAAAACAAGCGGTTCTTCTGGGAAGACAACCTGGCTATCGATCCCCAGGCCAATTTCACCCCTGTGACTGCCCAAGATCCCGGCCCTGACGGGGAATTGGGCACCCCGGATGACGGAGGAAACATCACGGTTTACGATCAGGATGACGACACAGTGGGAGTCATCGACTACTACATCACGGAGCAAAAAGGCTACAAAACTTCTTACAGGGGATTGGAATTCGTCCTCACGAAGAAATATTCGGATAAATGGCAGTTTATGGCCTCCCTGACATGGGGCAGATCGAACGTGAAGCTCCCGCTCGAAGCCGTAGACAACCCGAATAACAGGGAATTCAATCACGACGTTCCCGAGTGGAACGACGCCCCTCTGGTCATCAAGATCCTCGGAAGCTGGGAACTTCCCTGGGGATTTACATTCGGCGGCTTTTTCAACTACCGTTCCGGTCTTCCCACACAGAGGTACTTCAGTTACAGCGGACTAAATCAGGGAAGAATCAACGTGGATACCCAGAAATACGGAAGCGAGCGGTACCCCGACCTTACCATCCTCGACTTGAGGCTGAGCAAGATGTTCCGATTGGGAAAATACGGGACGATCGAGGTCATGGCCGACCTGTTCAACACCTTCAATTCCAACACGACCTTGGACTGGGATGAGGAATCCTGGGAAGAATATCAAAGGATCTACACGGTCCTGGCCCCGCGAATCCTGAGACTGGGAGTGAAATGGCAGTTCTAGCTATCAGGTGATGTGACAGCAGAAGTTCAAGAAGGGGAACTCTTGCGAGTTCCCCTTTTTTTTATAATGTGATATTGTAATAGGTAAGATCTATTGACAGTTCCATGAACACAAGAACACATATTTTTCTCAGGAGATTTGTGCTCTTTTGTTCGTTCGTCCTTACCGTTTTCCTGGCAAGAACTCCGTCAATCCAGGCCGAGGAGGGCAACCTCAACCTGCTCATTATCACTGTAGACACGCTGAGAGCCGACCATACGGGGATTTATGGGTACGATAGGGTACGCACCCCGAATATCGACAATTTGGGACAAAACGGGGTGATTTTCACCCATGCCATCTCCCATGTCCCTCTTACACTCCCCTCCCACTGTTCTCTCTTCACCGGGAATCTCCCGCTGCACCATGGAGTGAGGGACAACGGCTACCGGCTGCCGGATTTTAACGTGACTTTAGCGGAAATCTTGAAGAAAAAAGACTACCGGACGGCGGCTTTCGTCGGGGCATTCCCTCTGGACTCGCGCTTCGGATTGAACAAGGGGTTCGATGTCTATGACGATTCTTATGGCAGCACCAATCCTGTTCGCGACCTTTCCTTCATAGAAAGAAAGGCCGAAGAGGTCAACGACAGGGCTATCCGCTGGATCACCGAAAATAAAGAGGATCGCTTTTTCGTCTGGATCCATTATTTCGATCCCCATGCACCCTACGAGCCTCCTCCGCCCTTCGATCACGAGTACGCCGGCCGGGAATACGACGGAGAAATCGCTTATTCAGACCGAATCTTGGGAGAGCTCCTGGAGAAACTGGATCTTCTGGAGTTGACCGAAAAAACGCTCATCGTCCTGACATCCGACCACGGAGAAGGTCTGGGTGAACACAAGGAAAAAACACACGGGATTTTCATCTACGATTCCACCCTGAGAGTTCCTTTGATCTTTTCCAATCCCAAGATCCTTCCGGAAAACAAGGTCATATCTGATCAAATCGCCCTGATCGACATCATGCCGACTGCGCTCGATCTGATGGGCTGGAATCCAATCCCAAAAACGGAGGGAAGATCCCTGAAACCTCTCCTGTCGGGAAAAAAGCCCCTCCCCCGGCAGATTTGTTATATCGAGTCGGTGGCCGCCATGCTGGACCGCAACTGGGCTCCCCTTCAAGGTATCCGCACCAAGGAATGGAAGTACATCGATGCGCCGGCACCCGAGCTGTACGACCTTCAGAGGGACCCGAAAGAAAATAACAATATCATAGATGAGAAGCCTGATGTGGCAAAACGGCTAAAGCAAGATCTGCAAAACATGATAGTAAACAGCTCGATGACCCCCGTGCCCAGGGGGGCTTCCGAATCCAAAATGGATGAAGACACAAGAAAGAAGCTCAGGTCATTGGGCTACGTAAGCGGGAGAAATATCGGAGGAGAGACGGGTTGGAAAGACCCCAAAGCGATGATAGAATTGGACAATTTATTCAACGACGCCATCATCGCTTCGGAAACGGGAAATATGGACAAAGCGAGCCGGATGTACGATGAGGTCCTGCGAGATCAGCCGGATTTTATCCTGGCCTATGAGTACGCGGCCTATAACTATTACAAAATGGGAAAGATCGCCGATGCCATCGCCCTGCTGGAACGGGCCGTCGATCGGAACGCCACCAATCCTTCGCTGCTGGCAAGGTTGGGACTGTACTATCAGGAAATCGGGAAAATCAAGGAGTCCATCGAAATTCTGGAACGGGTCGTAGAGGAAGACAATCCCCATGCCGAAGCATTCAACTACCTGGGAGTGAGTTATTTCAAAAAGGGCCGAATCGACGACGCCATCTCCTCCTTCGAACACTCCCTCGCATTGGACACCAACTACCCGATGGCCAGGAACAATCTCGGGAATTGCTACCTGGCTCAAAAAAATTACGATCTGGCCGTCGAAGAATACAAAAAGGCGATCGCCGAAGACGACCGTCTGGCCTCTGCTTTCAACGGCCTCGCAGTGGCATACTATCGCCTGGGCTCGGTGGATGACGCCCTGCGCAACTGGGAGGCATCTCATGCAATCGATCCCGGACAAGCGGATACCCTGTACAACCTCGGCCGCGTTCATTTGAGATTGGGCCATAAACAAAAAGCTCTCGATTATTTCACTCTTTTCGTCGAAAAGGCCCCGCCGCAGGCATACGAGAATGACATACAGGAAGTTAAACAGGTCATAGAACGGCTAAAAAAAGAATTGCGGGAACAGTGTTCCCCAGCCGAACCGAGATACGAATGGAAAACACAATGAGATCAACCAAGACATTTATCATTCTTTTACTCCTGCTGTTGACTGCTTTAGCTGAAGCTGGTGCAGGCTTAGAGAAAAAAGCCATCGCCGACTTGCCTCAACATCACAAAGACTGGCTGGAAAAGGACGTGGCGTACATCATCACGTCCAGAGAGAAAGCGGCTTTTCTCCAATTCGAAACGGATAGAGAAAGGGATATCTTTATCGACGCATTCTGGAAGCAGAGAGACCCGACTCCAGGGACTCCAACGAACGAATTCAAAGAAGAGCACTATCGCAGGCTGGCCTATGCCGATAAGTACTTCGGAAGAGGGACGACACGACCCGGGTGGCAGACAGACCGGGGGAGGGTCTATATCATTCTGGGTCCGCCTCTGGATATCGGAAGATACGAGGTGGAGAGCTATGTTCACTCTGCCAGAATTTGGTCCTATGAGGGAAAACCCGAGTACGGTTTCCCATCCGTATTCAATGTCATATTTTTCAGGAGACAAGGGATGGGAGATTTCGTTCTATACAGTCCCGCCCAAGACGGACCTGCCGGTCTGCTCGTCAACTACCAGGGCGATCGCGCCAACATCACAACGGCCTACGAACAACTCCGGAAATTCGACCCGCGACTGGCTGAAGCCTCTCTTTCTTTGATCCCGGGAGAAATGCCCTCGTATGGGCACTTTTCCCTGGCATCGGAAATCCTGTTAGGACGGATCAACGAGGTCCCTGAAAAAATGGTGGATTCGGCCTACGCAGAAGCACTTCTCAAATTCAAGGATATCGTGGAAGTGGACTATTCGGCGAACTATATCGGGAGCGAGAGCATGGCTCAAGTCATCCAGGACGAGCAAGGGGTCTTTTTTGTGCATTATTCCATTCGACCGAAGAAACTCTCTGTCCTGACATATGAAGAAAATTACAGCATCAACTTCAACGTAAACGGGATGGTATCGGACACAGAAGGGAATGTGATTTTTCAATACGAAAAGACTTTTCCCGCCGATTTCTCTCGAGAACAGATAGAAGATGTCCGGCAGACATCGATCGTCATCCAGGACATGATCCCCCTTGTCGCCGGCGATTATAAGTTCAGCCTTTTGTTGAAGAACACCGTTTCCAAAGAGTTCGCCTCTTTTGAAAAACAGGTAAGCATTCCGCAAAAACCCTCACACCCCGGCATGACGCCGATTATGCTGGGTTACCAAATGAAAAGAAGCACATCGCCGGAGGGAACGGTTAAGCCATTCCAAATCGACAATCTCCAAATATCCTGCCAGGCGGGAAACACCTTCCACCCGAAAGAGGATCTTGTCGTCTTTTTTCAGGCACTGGGTCTGACCGGGGAGCTGAAAAAAAAAGGGAGCATAAGATTCACCATATATAAAAAGGAAGAGGAATTTGTATCCACGGAAAAAACGATCGCTGAATTTGCTCCTGAAACAAACATCATGGAAACATTCCCGCTTCGGACCTTCCCCCCGGATTATTACAAGATCGAGGTGTCGATCCTGGATGGAGCCAAAAATATCGTGGTATCCGCCAACAAAAACTTCGAAATAACACACGCCGCTGATTTGCCCCGTCCCTGGATCATTGCGAAAGTCATGCCGTCCTCTCAAAATGTCGCGTATTCCTACATTCTTGGCAGTCAATTCGCCCAAAAGGGAGAGCTGGAAGAAGCGGAAGTCCAATTGAAAAAAGCTTACGATGAAGCGCCGAGCTCCCTCGACTATGCACTCAGCTATTCCCAATTGCTTTTCAACCGGAAGGAGTACGGAGCAGCCAGGAATATCCTCTTGCCTTTCGCGGCGTCGCCTGCCGAATCCGCACGGGCTCTGTCCCTTCTGGGAGCCAGCTGCCAGGCCCTGGGGGAATATGAAGAGGCCATCTCTTTTTACAAAACATATCTTTCCCACGCCGGAACGAACCTGAACATTTTGAACTCGGTCGGGGAATGCTACCTCAGGCTGGGGAACCGGGAAGAAGCGCTGGTAGCCTGGGAAAGATCCCTCGAGATCGATCCCGGTCAGGAAAACCTTAAAAAGATCGTCGCGGATTTGAAGAAAAACAAAAATAAAGACCAAGTTTTTTGAAGTCTTGGACATGCAGGAATCGATAACCGGAGGATTTTCATGAAAAAAGCAACGGCTCTAATTCTTTTCATATCTATTTTTTCGTTTTTCAGCTTGGCAGGTCTATCCCAGGAATACAAAGGGAAGGCCCGAGTGAGGGGGTACGTTTATGACGAGCAGGGAAAACCGATCGAGGGAGTCACGGTCAAGCTTTATTTTCCGACTGCCCGGGACGGCTTCACGCTCGAAACAGACAAAGAAGGAAAGTGGGTCGCTTCCTGGATACGAAACGGAAAGTGGAACATAGATTTCGAAAAAACGGAGTACATGCCGGAGAAGATCAGCGTTCAGATTTCGGAAGTCCGCCGGAATCCCGATCAAGAAATCACGCTGAAACGGGCTCAGGTTTCGGTCATAAGCGATGGATTGGAAGCCCTCCTCAGTGAAGGAAACGATTTATTCGCCGAAGAAAAATACGCAGAAGCTATCGCCATTTTTACGAAAATGCTGGAAGAACGCCCGGAGATATACCAGATCAACAAAAATATAGGGAACTGTTATTTCAAGCAAGAAAAATACGATCAGGCCGAGGAATTTTACAAAAAGGTGCTGGAGCATGAGCCTGACAATACCGAGATCTTGCTGGCGATCGGGAATTGCTACATCAACCGGCACGACAAAGAAACGGCTTTGCAATGGTTCCAGAAAATCGAATTCGAACAGATCACCGACCCCACAGCGTTGTTCAACATCGGCAGTAATTTTTTCTCCCATTCCCATTATAAAGAAGCTCTGAAATATTATAAAAAAGCCGTCGAAATCAGGGAGGATTTTCTGGAAGCCCGGTACCAGCTGGGCCTCACCTATTTAACGATGACGAGGTATGAAGAATCCATAAAAACCTTCCAAGATTACCTCAAATACGACAAGGACTCGGAAAGGGCGGCTCAGGTTAACGACTTCGTCGATTTTTTAAAGACCAAGATCAAAAAGAATTAGGGGCAGCCCCCTAGTGGAGGAAGCTGCCCCTGGTTGAAGAGAGGTTAGTTGCTTTTGGAGCGGATGCTGTCCAGCAGGCTGCATTTTTCGACCAACTGGATGAACTCGGCACGGTAGCCGAAGAAATCCTTTCCCTTTCCGTCGCGGGCCAGCTCGAGAATGCTCTCATATGAACTGTTTCCCTTGAATTCGGATTCACGAAGAAGCATACCGAAGCTTGCCACGGCCGCGGAAAATTTGAAATTGGCTGATGTCCGGGCCAGGGAAATATTCTTGTCCTCCAGCGGATGTTCGATCAATCGGCTTTTTTTGCCGTCCGGTTTTTTGTACCGCAGCTTGAGCGTGAGGATTTCTTTGCTCTTGAAAGCATTCGGACTGATGGTGTTATCCTGATATCTGAGATCGTCCGCACCGGGAATCTCCTCTGTCGATCCGTAGGGAATAATCTCGTAGAGGGCGGTAACGGTGTGACCTGCGCCCAATTCCCCGGCATCTTTGGTGTCATCGTCAAAATCCTCTTTTTTCAGCATGCGGTTTTCGTATCCGATCAGGCGGTAGGCTTTGACCTTGGCGGGATTGAACTCGAGCTGAAGCTTGACATCCTTGGCGATAGTGAATAGGGTTCCCCGCATATCGTTCACGAAGACCTTCTTGGCTTCCATGAGGTTGTCGATGTAGAAATAATTACCGTTCCCTTTGTCAGCCAGCTGTTCCATGCGGCCGTCCTTGTAGTTGCCCATCCCGAACCCGAGGATCGTGAGGAAAATGCCTTCTTTGCGGTAGTCTTCGATCATGCGCACAAGCTCAGAGGTGCTGGAGACGCCCACGTTGAAATCGCCGTCCGTGGCCAAGATGATGCGGTTGTTCCCTTCCGGAATGAAATTCTGTTTAGCCACGTTGTAAGCCAGCTTGATCCCGGCACCACCTGCGGTCGAGCCGCCTGCGTTCAGGCGATCGATCGCCGATGAGATCGTCTCTTTTTGGGAAGCGGGGGTAGAGGGGAGAACAAGACCGGCAGCTCCCGCATACACCACGATCGATACGCGGTCCTTGGATCCAAGCTCATTGACCAGAAGCCGGAACGCTTTTTGCAAGAGGGGCAATTTGTTGGGCTGCCCCATCGAACCGGAGACATCCAGCAAAAACACCAGATTGCTGGCAGGGAGCTGGGAGGATTCCAGTTTTTTCCCCTGTAGCCCGATGTGGATCAACCGGTGGGAATCATTCCACGGGCAAGTCGAAATCTCCGTAGTGATGGAAAAGGGATGGTCCTTTTCAGGCTGGGGATAATCATAGGAAAAATAATTGATCATTTCCTCGATACGGACCGCATCCTTATAAGGAAACTGGTTGTCGTTGATGAAGCGGCGCACATTGGAATAGGAGGCCGTATCGACATCGATCGAGAACGTGGAAAGGGGATTCTGCTGGGCCAGCAGGAACGTGTTTTCGTAGATTCGGTCATACTCCTCGGTGTTCCAGTCAGGATACTGTTGATAGGAAAAAGATTCCTGCATTCTGGTTCTCGCGGGAGACGCAATTTCATTCTTAGCGGGTCCTTGAACGACGGCCGCCATGCCGACTAACGTGCGCTTATCGGCTTTTTCTTCACCCGCTTCTTCTTCGGCAGGCGATGCCGGTAAAATCAGGCTGCCCTCGAATTGAAGCGTGAAATCGATCGCGGAAGTCTTGTTGCTCCGGATGTTCACGCCCGTCTGCTTGACGGACTGGAAACCGGGCATAGACACCCACACATCGTAAATCCCGACAGGGAGATTGGCGAATGTGTAGCGGCCTTTCGTGTCCGTTTTGGCCCGATAGGTGATTCCTGTGGCCGTGTTTTCGGCGATAACCTCGACACCTGGGACAGCCACGCCCTTCGAGTCCATGACGACGCCTTCCAGGGATGCGGCATTTTCTGCCAGGGTTATCCCCAGAAACAGCATCAGTCCGATAAGAATCCCGATCGTCGTGATTCCTAACTTTGTTTCTTTTTCTTTCATTTTTTCCTCCTGTTTTGATTTTTTTGTCTCATCTTTTTTCATCGCTTCCAACCCTATATACAATCCAACCCTAAAAAACTTTTTTTTTAATTTCGTGACGGGATACCTATCCCCGTAATTCCGAAAGTTCCGGTAACGCTCCTGAAAGTGCATAAGAATTTGAATTGAATTGAGGGGATAGGTATCCCGTCACGAAATTATTGACCGGGGAGGATGCATCTGGTATATGATAAAAACTAAAAAAATCCTATATTCGGGAGAAAGACCATGGCGCATATTGTCATCGGGGCCCTGTTAACCGCTACCTTTATTTTTCTTGTTCTTCATGCCCGCAAAAAACAAATGCGGATTTCCTGGTGGCAGTGGATGCTGACAATACTGGAATTGGTGTATACAGGATTCGTCCTCGAGGTAATCATCAGCTTTTTGGATGAGGGGACAGAAAGGGCAGCCCTGGTCATGGGACTTATCCTCGGTTTCATCGCCATCGTTTGGGCCGTGCTGCTCGGCCGATTCGTTTTTGCAAACAAACCCAAATCATGATCCCCAGGGATTATCCGAAAAATATGGAGAGACCCTATGTCAAATTCATCCGTCAACCGACGCGACTTCTTGAAACTCTTAGGAATCGGGGCTTCCTCGCTGGGACTTGGAATCGCCGCACCCAATCCGACAGCCAAAACTAAGGAAGGGACGCCGATCGAATCCCCCGAAGAATATGGCGGATTCCTCGTGGAAAAACTAAGCGCACACAATTTGCCGTACGAATGCGACCCTGGAAAACTCAAGCGTATGAGTGAAAAATCCACTACCTTCAGCCGGAATTTTTGGGATCCTGACCGGCGGGACCGGCCCGAAATAAAAGAGGATCTCACATATGTCAACCTTATCGAGGGGGAAGGAAAAATTCCCAATCAGACGCGCCTCGATTACGCCCTGATGACAGCAGCCTGGCACGGAGCCCGGTCGGGCGGAGGCCTCTCCTACCGTTGGGAGTCTTATTCAGGATCCCGAGAAACGGCGCTGGACAAGCTCGGCCCCTGGAATCCTTCCGACCTGGACATGACATGGGAAGAGACATCCGTCGCCGTAAAACATGCCTCGCTGTTCTTCGGAGCCTCACTGGCAGGTATCGCCGAATTGAATCCCCTCTGGCTTTACGCCGATAGTTTTTCTCCAACGAGAGAGGACAGGGAACGCGCCATCCCGGTGCTTTCCGAAGGAGAACGCTTCGAGCGCACAGGAGAGGCCCTTTATATTCCCGAGTCGATGAACCGTGTCATCGCCCTGGCATTCGAGGAAGATTACTACGGCATCGCCAATTCTCCAGGGAGGCTGGCATCGGCAGCCGTGGGAAACGGATACTCCCGGATGGCCTTTACAGCCTGTACCCTGGCGGAATTCATACGAGAACTCGGTTATCGGGCCATCCCTGCGGGAAACGGCACCGGCCTGAGCATTCCGATGGCCATCGATGCGGGACTCGGAGAGCTCGGACGATTGGGCTTGTTGATAACCCCCAAGTACGGCCCACGCGTCCGGCTTGCCAAAGTCATAACGGATATGCCCCTTATTCCCGATTCTCCGATTAAATTCGGTGTGACCGAATTTTGCGATTCCTGCATGCTGTGTGCCGAGCATTGCCCCAGCGCCGCCATAACCGAAGGTCCCAGGACCTGGGAAGGGAAATCTCCCTCGAACAATCCCGGCACTCTAAAATGGTACATCGAATCGGAAAAATGTTACGACTTCAACGGTTTCTCCTGTTCCAACTGCAAACGGGTATGTCCGTTCACGAAACCCAATAATTCCTGGCTCCACCAGATGATCCGGAAAGTCATCGCGGCTAAGATCTCGCCGCTGAATAAGGCGATGGTGCGCCTCGATCAGGCCAGCGGATACGGTCACCAGCTTCAAGATACGGAGTTCTGGAAAATGGATGGACACAAGACGATCACAGGCCGGGAATCCATGTGAGAAAAAAAACTTCTTCCCGAAAATGGGACCGTATCCTGGCGGTTCTCGCTTTGATCATCCTGGCAGGGGCCTGGTTTGCGGGATCATTCCGGGCTCAGGCCGATCTGC
>Ga0180438_10000542_pt1 | contig 72773 bp, 60 predicted proteins | sample SS_ome_12_FD_132455 | JGI IMG/M metagenome (GOLD analysis project Ga0180438, IMG submission 132455) | Hypersaline lake sediment archaeal communities from the Salton Sea, California, USA - SS_3_D_2 metaG | ecosystem: Environmental > Aquatic > Non-marine Saline and Alkaline > Hypersaline >...
CAGGCTTTGAAGAAGTTCCTCATCGAGGTGAAGACCCGCCAGGAAGTCGAAGACGGATTCTACGCCGTGGTGGGCAGCCCCGAGACGGTTCGCGATCGCCTGATCGAATTGAGCGGTCGACTCGGCTTCGGCAATCTGCTCGGCCTGTTCCAACTCGGCACCTTGCCGGCCGATCTGACCCGCAAGAACATGACGATGTTTGCTCAGGAGGTAATGCCTCAATTGAGACAGACACTGGGAGTGAAGGCGGCGGAAGCGGTATCCGTCTAGCATCACCAGCGTGAGGCCGACGCCTCTCGTTTTCGACTCCACACACAACCACCTATGAACATCCGATAAGAGACATGTCCACACAGACGACGATTGAAAACCGCATGATCGATGTGGCCGGCAAGAAGACCCAAGTAACGGTCGGAGGCGACGGCCCTCCGCTGCTCTACTTGCATTCGGCCGGTGGCGAAACCGAGTGGACGTTGCCTCACGAGCAGCTGGCTCAGAATCACACGGTCTACGTGCCCGCCTGTCCTGGCTTTGCGCTCTCCGAGGGGCTCGATCAGATCGACGACATGACCGATCTGGTCTGGCACTACGTCGACCTTCTCGATGCCTTGGAGCTGGATCGTGTACCCGTGGTCGGTTATTCACTCGGTGGTTGGCTGGCACTGGAACTAGCCGTTCATCGCCCGGAACGAATCGAGAAACTGGCGCTCACCGCGGCGGCTGGCCTGTACCTGGCCGAAGCCCCCATGGCGGAACTGTTTATCGACGATCTTGATGAACTACGCGAATTGGTCTTTTTCGATCCTGACGACGAGACCGTGCCGCTGGCCATGCCCACATCGCTCGACGACACGCGGATTCTCAATTGGATTCGGGCCCGCGAGGCAACCGCGCGAATCGGCTGGAATCCGTATCTGCATAATCCCAAGTTGAAGCAACATCTGCACCGCGTTGCTTGTCCCACGTTGCTCATCTGGGGGCGTCATGACCGCTTGATTCCGCTGGCCCATGGCGAGTACTACGCGCAGCAGATTCCCGGCGCTCGGTTGGAAGTGCTGGAAGAGTGCGGGCACATGGTGCCGTTCGAAAAGGCCGCAGCCTGGTCCAAGTTGGTCTTGGACTTCCTGGACGACTAACCCGGCGCGCAATAGTCCAACAGCGCGGTACGTGGTTCTAACGAGCTTGCCCCAAGATCCTCTTCGAGCCCTTCTTCTGCGCTCTGAGTTGTTAGCCCGTACTCAGAGTTGTTAGCCCGTACTCATCGGTAGCGGGAAAGACGGCATCCAGCCCAACGGCAACGCGATGCCGGAAATCCAGCGCGCGTCGGCCGATGCCAGGAAGGCCACCGCCGCGGCAACATCTTGTGGCATTCCAATGCCCAACGGATGACACGACTTGATCTGCTCCCACGACTCGCTTGTCAGCTGCGTGGCGTATTGTGTCACCATGGGCGTCTTGACCATCGCCGGACAAACCGCGTTCACGCGAATGTTGCGCGGCGCCAATTCGGCGGCCAGAGATTGCGTCAGCCCGATCATGCCCGCCTTCGTGGCGCTGTAGGCGGCCAAGCCGGGCGTGCCACCCATTGCCGATGCCGATGCGACATTGACCACGGCTCCGCGGTTCTTCGCCAACATGGGCAGCACGGTGCGAGTCATCCGCAGCGCACCGGTCAGGTTGACGTCCAGCATGCGCTGCCAGTCTTCGTCCTTCAATGTGTCAAAGGAACCAGCTGTGTCGACGCCCGAGTTGTTCACCAAGACATCAATATTGGCATACTCATCAACCACCGCCTCGACGGCAATCTCGATGGCACCCGGCTCACAGAAATCACACTCGATCCAGCGAGCATCGCCCGTTTCAAGTTCCTCGATCCGATCCAACAGCTGATCGGGGCGATGAGGAGATAGCAGGCAAACCGAGGCACCCTCGGCCACCAGGCGATCGGCGATGGCGCCGCCGATCCCGCGGTCGCTCGCGCCGGTGACAATCGCCACCTGACCTTCAAATCGGCTCGTTGTGGCCCGCTTCGGGCTCGTTTTGGCAGACGATCGGCTGCTTGTGGAAGAAGTAGACATCAATCTCTCAGCGGCGGCTCCTTCAAGCCGCTCAAGTTCCGTCTTGGCCAATGGCGGGGACAAGTAAGGCCCACTCGACATAAAATCGAAATGGTAATTGTGGTAAGCGCGCGAAAAGGCGTCAACCAGTGTGCCCGCGTTTGAGAGCGAATTGTTGGAAAGTAAATCCACGCCAGTTCCACTTCGGATGTTTGGGAAACATAGGAAGTAATCAGGTTGTCAGAATATTCGACGCATTCCTAAGTCTCACCCGCCGGGGCACTGCACGCCACCTTGCATAAACAGTTGTCAGCGCATTGATCCGTCTGTTGGTCTTACCTCTCTGCCAAACGCTGACGCCATCTCAAATCGACGCATGCTTATCTGTATTTTCATCCCGCCGGCCGCAGTGATTCATGTCAGCTCCACAATGAGCTTCATCGTCAGCTCCACAGATCTCGGATGGCCTGTTGGATGATGCCATCGGCGCCAACCGCCGGCGGGCCGAGATTGGGCGACATCGTCTCGTGGCCGCCCCAGTTCGGCAGCGAGCCCGCTTCGTAGCCACCGCTCGCGCCCATCGCCAGACCTTCGTCGTTGCCGATGTAGCCACGGCCGCCATTGGTGAGCGAGAGCGCCATCGTATGCCGGAAGGGCGCCTCCTTGTCGAACCACAATTCCATCTGGCTGAAGATCTCGTAGGGCATGCCGACCAGACACCAGTCCTTTCCGAGCATCACGCCGTAGACATCAAAACGCCTTGGCGGCGGCGTCCCGCCCCGCTCTCGCATGGCGGTGATCTTCTTGAGCTGCTTGATGCGCGGCGGATTTTGTTTGTCTTTCTCCATCAGCTCGGCGACCAATTCGGCCGACGGGAGCGGCTGGGTCGGCAGCTCGGTCCTGGTGACAGCGAGTCGAAGTTCCGTGGCCGTTACCGGAAGACTCTCCTTGACCGCCTTCACCACCGCCGCGCCTAGCTTGTGGCCGGCCGCATCGGTCTTTTCCTGACTCACGCGGAGTGGGTAACCGTTGATGTTGGCCCCACAGCCTTGCCCAAACATGGCCACGACATCTTCGCCCAACGACTCATGTATTCGCCGCACGGCGGCGCCGGGAAAATCGGCACTGACCAGCTTACTTGTGTGCGGCACCATCACGGGATGCGCCGCATGAGAGAAATAGACGGCAGTCGGCCGACCGCTGGCGCGCGACTCGGCGACCAACACGTTCACCCACGGCACGGCCGCTCCTTCGCGATTGACGCCCATGTAGGTCCAACCATCCTTGCCGGTGATGCGGCGATTGAACCCGACTTGGGCCTCGGCTCGTCCGGTTTTCAGGGTCACCGGCTCCAGCTTCTCTTTCGCTTCCTGGCAGATCTCGTCGATGGCCTCGTGGACCCCTCGATTCCAGGCCATCTCGGCTGCGTCGTCAATGATCGGGTGGTCGGGGCCTTCGTCCCAGATCAGCTCGTCGGTGTAGTCGCGTCCTTCGCGGGGTGTCGAAACCAACCAGCGGCCAGCGTGGGTATGACTGCAACTGAACCAAACTTCATCGACGCCCACCTTCTGCTTGACACGATCGCGCAATTCATCGCAGGCGGTAAAGCCGGCGCCGATCAGATCGGCGGTGATCAGCGCCACCGACCTGCCGGCTGCATCCTCGATCAAGAGCACGCGGACAAACAGCGGATCGTTGACGCCAATGTTCTGGCGTACGTAATGCGTGATCTCCAGGCCAACGGGAGGCGTGATATTTCGCTCGACGGCCGCGGCGCGGAACGAGCCGGGATTGTTGTTGGTATCGTCGGCTAGGGCAGCCACGGCCGGTCCCAGGGCGGCCACGCCGCTGGCGCCGAGGACCGCCCCGCTGGTCTTCAGAAAATCGCGTCGTGATGCGTCGGATCGCTTGCTCATGCTGTTATTCCTGTTTTGCTTGTTCTCTTGGAAGCGACTCTCGGCCTGGTGACCCCATAAGGAAGAGCCCACCGGTCGGCCTTCGCAGTAAATCAACGTGGGCTTACCACAATTTTCTGGGGGGAATTTTTTCGCCGTATCCGCGAAATTCGCGTTCTCTGCCAAAAAATTCAAACTCGTTGTCGTCTCTCGATTTAGCGTCATGTGAAGCGGCGCAAGATCTGGTGGCAAACCGAGTTCCTTGTTGGGGTTACGTTTTTTGGCCCTGGCAGGTGGGCGGTGCCAATAAATTCGGTGTTCTCTTCGTGGCTTGGCGGCTCAAACGGACACAACGGGCCAGGCTGCCGAGTTGGCCAGCTACTTCGTGTTCCTCGCCGTTCAAGTTAGCAGCCGAGTGGACGATTTCAAAATGATTTTTTCGGGCGACTTCATGATCCGCGCGCGTGCCTGATGACGGTTGATATTTACCCGCTTCAAGAGGTCGTCGTAGAATCTGGGACGATCAGGGCAGCCGCACACCAAGAGGGCAACAGCTCTGCACTCCATCGAATTCAAGAAGGGTCAAACGAAATGCATTTTCTGGAAAGTTTTATGCCCAATGCATTCATGTTTCTAAACTTTTTTTTCTATGGCGAATTTCGCGATGCAGCCAGCTATCCACCTGCCCCGCTCGACCCTCGGATGGTGCAGGTCGCATCGGACGACACCGTGTTATTCGTTACCTGGGCTGGCCGTCAGGAGCCTAAGGCGGACAGTGACAACGCGACGGAACAACTACTGTCCGATCCGGCAGTCGAATTGCTGCTGGAGAACTTTGCAAAGTTTGTCCGAGTAGAAATGTTCAAGTCCGACACCCTCGTGCTGGCTGCCGGCTCAACGGCCCCGGTCCCGGTGACTACGGACCAAGCGAGATCAAAGGAAGAGCAAGATCTCCTGGAAGAGAAGAAAAAGCTGGAGCGCTGGCGAACGCTCGGACCATCGCTACTAACGATGCCGACTTCCGTCGTCGTCGACCGATTCGAATTCGATCCTTGGGGAATCGTCGGCCCTCGAACCGAGTGGGGCCTGGTGATAAAGCTGGGTGATGCGACCGATGAGTTTCGTCCGTTGCTCAGCGAGAGTCTAAAAATGCTGGAGAAACAGCACATCCGAGTGCATTCTTCCTCAAGCGTCCCTTCGGAACGCGTGTTCCATGCCGAGCCCGTGAGTCCATACTACATCAACAGCGCGACTGCCCCTTCGGAACCGCAGCCGGTCTACGAATCGCGTCCGGCTGTTGTTGTGAGCGGACCGACGGTCGCCACACCGCTGCCGATGAAGACCATTGAGCCGAGCGATTCGCCATCAGAATCTCGCCCAAGTTCGCAGGAAGAACTGCGGCCCGAGAAGATCGAGCAGCCCGGTCTGGAGCCCGACGAGCCGGTTGGGGTGCCACTCGTGCCGAGGCAGGTTCGCAAAGAGCCGACAACAGGCGGCCCCGTCCCAACGACGTTTGATCCCTATGCGAGCGGTCCGAGGAGTACGACCGGCGCGATTGCGGAGCTTGGGCCCGAGTCTCCAAACGTGCCGGCAAAGCGCACTACGGAGCCGAAAGAGATGGCCCCGCCCTCGTTGCCCCTCGACGCGCCGAGATGGACCGTCCGGCCGATCCAGATCGACGGCGTCGAACTGTTTGAAATTCGCTACGAATCGGAGATGGTCTACACCGTTGGCATTGTCGAGGACTGTTTTATCTATGCGGTAGGCGAACGGGTGAGAAAGCAACTCGTCGCCGGCGTGCAGGGACGACGGGCGGCACCCCGCTGGTACGCCGAAGCCAAAGATCGAATCACCGTGCCACGCGTGGCGAACATGACCTACGCCAACGTCGAACAGTTGATCGCACAGTATCGCAGCGATCAGATTGATTACGTCCGAGAAGTAAAGAAGACCCGCACGGCGCTGCTGACGAGTCGTGCAGTCGATACGGAGAATCGGGTCGCCACCGAACCTTCGGATCGGCCGCAGACATTGGCATCACCGGCGGTCTCTGGTCCCTATCCCTCCATTCCTCCTCCAACGTATGGGCCTTCTTCATACGGCTATTCATACGGCCCGGTGCCGCCAGATCCGAGCTTCGATGCCGACTCCTTCGATCGCTCGCTCGTCGCCCTGGGTATCGACAACCTCAAGTCGATCACCAACATTTCGGGGCTCGACGATCGAGGCATGGTCGGGCGAACCTTCTTACGCTTCGAGGGACCACTCCGCGGCCTGGCTGCCGTGCTGCCGGAGAAGCCGCTCACGAAGGAAGACCTCGAGCGGATTCCCTTGCGATCGTCATTCGCGGTGGCCGGTCGTCTCGACTACCAGCAGTTGTCGACCTCGGCGCAGGACTTCATCAAGTTATTTGCTGGCGAAGAGGCCCTCTCCGATCTAACGGTCCTCGTCAACAAGACCATGGACAAGCTGGAAGCGGAACTCGACATCGATCTTGTCGACGATCTGCTGGTGCCGATTGGCGACAGCTGGACTTTCTTCTCCATCGATGAAGAGTTGATCGTGAAGTCTCTGTCGGTGCGCGATCCTCAGAAGCTTCGCGCGACGGTACGGCGTCTGATGAGCGCGATGGAGAAGAAGGGGAGTTACTACGAAGATTTTGAACTGGCCGGTTTTCGCTGTTGGCGAGACGTGGAATCGCGCGAGAGCTTCTGCATCACCGACGATGCCTTGATCAGCGGGGACACGCCGCTCGATATCAAAGAATACCTGCTCGCAGCTCAAGACTCGAAGAGCCTGGCCGAGCACCCGGCCATCAGTGCGCTGCTCGCTTCACCCCACCCACCCCAGGTGTTGGTGGTCACCGATAGTGTCCGCGACTTTCGACGCACGTACGCGGCACTGCGGAAACAGATTCCCTGGTACATTGAGCAGATGGGCCTGCCGGGGGCGACCGAACTACTCGCCAACCTGCCGCGGAGTTCGGCCATTGCTCGACATCTCGAGCCGCAGATCTTTAGCTTGTCGCGCACGCCGGACGGGATCATCAGCGAGACGCACTGCACGATGCCGCTCGGCACAATGCAATTGGCCGCCGTGTTTCTGGGGATGATCCACCCGGAGCCAGAGGAGAAGGAAAAGGGGGCGGACTCCTCGGTACTCAGCCCGTGGGTCGACTGGTCCGATCTGCCGATTTCACCCGAGTCGCTGATGCTGCCGGTCGACTAGTGTTGGCGGTTCGCTCGACGAGCGAACCAATCGACGAGCTGCAGCCGCGTCGCGATGAGTCGCTGCGCGGAGGCAGCGAAACAGTCTTGACTATGTCGCCTACGGCTAGCCGCCAAATCGAATCGCACCCTTTTCGTCGGTGGACGAGTCCGCGACGGGGAGGTTACGATGGCACCTGGCAAGCACCTTGGGCAGTGTCCTCTTCTCAGGGGCACACCGGGCTCAGGGGCACACCGGCTCGCCAAACTCGCGCTAGCAAGAAATCCTATTTGCGAGGAATAGCGATGGATTCGAATCCCTATCAGTCGCCCAAGCCCACGGACGACACATCACGCGGGCCGGTTAAGGTGAAGGTCTACGGCCTCTTTCCATTGACTCGGAACGCCTATCTGGCTCTGCAAGTCATTCTGGCGGTGGTCATGATTGCGATCATGGTCATGCTCCGACCCGAAATTGCCAAGTCTGGCTCTACCTTCCAATTTATCGACGAGTACTTCTTTCTGATAATCGGCGGTATTCTCGCCCTGGAGCTCATTGAAACGGTGGTGATGCTCTCGAAGTACAAGAAGGCCGAACAAGAACAGAAGAATTCGGACTCCTAGTGAGCCGATCCTGGGAAGGGAAGCGATCGATGAACGCCCCGAAGTCTCCTGTCCGCCCCCACGCTGGTTGGTATGCCGTGAGCGTCGGCATTCTCTTAATCGGCGCCGCGTTCGCTTATGATCGGATCAGCAACGCATCCCTGGAGCGAGATGTGGCCGTCGCGCATGTGAAGGAAACGGGAGAAATCAAGATCCCGGCCACGGGGCCGCACACCCTGTATGTGATGCGAGAAGCGTCGCAGCGCATGAACGCCGAAGTAGCGCAAGCTTGGGATTCCGCCGCGAGCGCCACGGTCGTTGTCCGCGACAACACGACAGACACTCCTCTGGAAGTACGTGACGTTTACGAGTCGATCGAGTTTTACAATACCAGAGTCGCGAAGCTCGTTGAATTTGACGTCGATTCGCCAGGTGGCTACATCGTGCAAATCACGCCCTCTCTCGCGGCGCTCAAACCAGCCGTTTGGCCCACACAGCCCTTAGAAGAGATCGAATCGCAAATCATGGGCTTCGTCAACGATTTGATTGTTGGCCTGGCGATCGCCGCCTCGGCGACGCTTGCCGCGGCAGTCATCTGGCTGGTCGTTTTTCTGTTGCGCCGAAAGTCGAAGAAACAAATTCCAGCTGTGGCGACGAGCGAAGCTTCCACATGAGCATCCCCTCAAATCGCTCGTTCATTCCAAGATGATGGACTCCGCGACGAATAGCAATTTGAGCTCGCTGGCGTAGCGTTGCCAGAGAAGAGTTGGCGCGGAACCAAGCGAAGGAACAGGCATGGGTGAAACGAGTACCGATACATTGATCGAGTCGAGTACTCCGCCGTCGAGCAACCAGCCTGAGAGGCGAGGCCTCGACTGGCATGGCATTGTCGCTTTTCTCACACTGCTGGCCTGTCTACCGACGCTGTTGGCCGCGGCGGCGCGGTGGCACTGGACGCTCGATCTGTTCTGCCACTTTCGCGTCTACTACGCGCTCGCCTTGCTGCTGGGCGTGGTGGTCTCTATCGCTCTGGGCAATCGTCGAACCGCCGCGGTGGCTGGCCTGGTACTCGCCTGGAACCTGGTGCTGATCGCGCCGCTCTATGTGAGTTCCCCCGCGGCCTCGGCCGCGCGAACGCCGGCGGCCATGCAGGCGGCGATCGCCGAAGATCGGGTAATTCGCGGCATGTCGATTAACATCCTCTCTCGCAACGGGCATCATGACGAACTGCTAACCTACGTCCGCCAAGAGGATCCCGACTTTGTGTTCTTCATGGAAGTCAACGACGTTTGGGCCGAGCGGCTTCAGGAATTGGAGGCCGACTATCCCCATCATGTAGAGCGATGGCGGAACGGGAATTTTGGCGTTTCTTTTTATAGTCGGCTGGAGGCCAAGTCACTCGACATCGAGGTGTTGAGCGAGACGAACGTGCCGTCGGTCGTGGCGGTACTGACCACTCGTGATGGCGTCGACTTCACCGTCCTCGGAACCCACCCGGTACCGCCCACCGGTCCTCAGAACTCGCGCGAGCGGAACGAGCAGTTGCGGGCCCTTGCCGCGAAGGTCGCCGAGACGGCAGGACCCGTGATGCTGATGGGCGACTTGAACGCCACCAGCTGGTCGCCCCACTTTCAAGATCTGCTCCGCGAATCGAAGCTGCACGACAGTCGCATCGGGTTCGGCGTGCAGGGGACTTGGGCCCCTCGGCGATTCGTGCCCAAGTTGCCGATCGATCATGTGCTGACCACCGGCGAGTTTGCGATTCACGATCGGCGGGTGGGGCCGGATATCGGCAGCGATCACCGCCCGGTGACGGTCGATTTTCACGTTGGCCCGAGGCCGTCGCCCCAACCGACCGCGAAAGAGTAGCGGAGGAAAGTAGCGATCAAGAGTCGTGGCGGCGCTGGCGCAGCGGAGCGGGCGGAAATACTCCCTGGGCGAACCTTCCTCGGCTGAAGCGGGTCTACTCAGTAACTCGCGGGGCTGCTCGGAAACTTTTCGGGGCAACGCGCTACTCTTCGGCCATCGCCGTCACCGCTTCGTCGCGGGTCTTGTAGATCGGCCACACCGAGTCGAGTTTGAGGATGCGGATAACGTCCCCGCAGAAAGGGCTCAGTCCGCAGATCGACATGGTGCCCTCGCGGGCGCGGATTCGTTTCCAAATACGAATCATGATTTCGACGAATTGCGAGTCGAAATACTCGGTGTTCGACATATCGAGCACCACTTTCGGTGGATCGGCATTCTCGGCGGCACCGACGAGCTCCGCGTTGATATCCGTCTGATCGGCGAGGCCGCCGTAAGAGGCGTCGAGTTCAAAGATCGTGACATCTTGTTGCTTGATGAAGTTGGCCATGGAGGGCTTTCGGCCGAAGGCTGAAGGTTCCGACGTGAAGGGATAAACGGAGTATCTAAGCCTGAGTCTAGCGCAGGTGTCCGGTGCCGGCAAGTGCTTCGCTGTCTGTTGTGGCCGCCGGAATCTCTCGACAGACTCACAATTGCACTCGGCGGCAGCGGGGGTCCTGGCATAGAATTGCAGACGCCCACGAAGACACGAGGTGAAACGGACAAGACTTGCCTGCGGGATTCGACAAAGGACCGCCGCGGAAGAGATCCCTTCAGCAGCTCAACACGGCGGCTTGTCGGGAGCAAGTGAAACAAGAAGGAATTTGAAAGTGAGTGAACATATCCCCGGTCGCGACCATGATGGGGTCGACACGAATGCCGATGGTCCCGAAGGGTTTCCGCCCACCGATCCCAAACGGCGCAAGCAGATTAGCGACTTGATCGACCGCATCAAGGAATCGGCCGACAAGTTGCAACTCGACAACACGAGTCGCGGCGACCTGAAAATTTTGAGCCGCACACTGCGAGAGCTGCGCTACGCCTTTAAGGTCTTCTCGCCTTATCGGGGTCGCCGCAAGGTCACGGTCTTCGGCTCCGCGCGGACCGAGCCGCACGAGCCCTCGTACCAACAGGCGGTTCATTTCGGCCAAGAAATTGTCAAGCACGAGTGGTTCGTGGTGACCGGAGCCGCCAGCGGCATTATGGAAGCGGGACATCGCGGGGCCGGTCGCGAGAACTCGATGGGCTTGAACATCATGTTGCCCTTCGAGCAGGACGCCAACCCGATCATCCGCGGCGACGAAAAGCTCGTTCACATGAAGTACTTCTTCACGCGGAAGTTGATGTTCGTGAAGGAGTGCCATGCGGTCTGCTGTTTGCCGGGCGGCTTCGGCACGCTCGACGAAGGTCTGGAGGTGCTCACGCTGTTGCAGACCGGCAAGCGGGACATGATCCCCTGTGTGTTCCTCGACGCGCCGGGCGAGAGCTACTGGCGTGAGTTTCTGGAATACGTCGATCGCCAGCTGCTCGGCAACAAGATGATCTCTCCCGAAGATCGTTCGCTCTACATGTACACCGACGACGTCGACGAGGCGGTCGAAGAGATCTTGCAGTTCTATCGGGTTTATCACAGCATGCGTTACGCTCGTGAGAAACTCGTGTTGCGAATGAACGAGCCGATCAGCGACGAGCTGCTCGACGCGATCAATGCGAACTTTTCCGACATCCTGGCCGATGGCCAGATCGAACGCACCGGCATGTTGCCGGCGGAGAAGGACGAAGCCGAGCTGGCCGATCTGCCCCGGTTGGTCTTCGAGTTCAATCGACGCAGCCTGGGCCGGCTTCGCGAACTGATCGACTCGCTCAATCTTGGCGAGATCGCGCCCAGCAATGCCTGACAGTTCGCGCGGAGCGAGGCGAGACGAGAGCCGGACTAACGGGCGCTCAATTCGCGCACCGCGTTGACCAGCGCGATCGCGCTGTCGACCGGCGTCTGGGGAATCACGCCGTGTCCCAGATTAAAGATGTGCCCCGGGCGGCCATCGGCCTGGGCCAGGATCTCGCCGGCCCGGCGGCGGATCTCTTCCGGCTCCGCCAGTAAGGTTAGCGGATCGAGATTGCCCATAATGGCCCGGTCGGGACCGATCGCGGTCCAGGCGTCATCGAGCCGCATTCGCCAGTCGACACCCACCACATCGCCCCCCGCTTCGGCCAACAGCGGCACCAAGGCCGGATTGCCGGTCGCGAAGTGAATGACCGGTACCCCGCGCGCAACGCCTTCGATCAGGCGACGGGTATAGGGCAGCACGTAACGGCGATAATCTTCCGGCGACAAGCAGCCGACCCAGGAGTCGAAGATTTGCACCGCCTGCACTCCGGCGGCAATCTGGGCGTTGAGATACTTGGTAATGCCGCGGACGAGACGTTCCATGAGCGCGGTCCAAGCGCCTTCGTCGCGGTACATGAGCGTCTTGGTGAAGACGAAGCTGCGAGAGCTGCCGCCTTCGATGGCGTAACTGGCCAGGGTGAACGGAGCCCCGGCAAATCCAAGCAACGGAATCTGCGCGTCGAGGTCACGGCGGGTCAGCTGGCAGGTTTCCATCACGTAGTGCAAAGCGTCGACACTGGTCAGCTCCACAACCCGATCGACATCTTGCTGCTCGCGAATCGGGTTATGAATGACCGGTCCTTCCCCTTTGGCGTATTCGAGATCGAGGCCCATCGGCTCCAAGATCGGCAGCAAGTCGGAGAAGATAATCGCGGCGTCGACATCGAGACGATCACGGGCGGTGATGGCCACCTCGGCACAGAGCGGCGGGTTCTTGCAGAGATCAAGAAACGTCGTCTGAGCTCGCACGTCGCGATACTCCTTCATGTAACGACCCGCCTGGCGCATCAACCAGATCGGCGTCCGCTCGACCGGCTCGCGACGGCAAGCCTTCATGAAGACGCTGTCGTGCCAGGGGGGCGTGGGGCCGGGCTCCTCATTTGCCGCATCGAGAATGGCCACCGAAAGGCGCTGCTTGCGGCGGAGTAACTCGCCCGACTTTTCCGCGGCCGCGGCGACCAGCTGGCCCATCTTCCCGCGCTCCGGCTCCAAATCGACCGGCAGTTCTTCTTCCCGCAGCCGAGCGCTCGTCACCGGGCCAATCGACGCCACCACCGTGCGGGCCAGTCCTTCGCGGACGGCGCTGGTGAGTCCCAGTTCCGCGCTCATCTTCAAGACGTTGGTGACCTGATTGGCCGACGTGAACAGCACCACGTCGATCTTCCCTTCACTCAGCGCACGAACGGTCGCTTCGAGTGGGCCCGTATCCTCGGGAAGTTCCCAATCGTAGACCTTCACCGGCAGCACGGTAGCGCCGCGGGCTTCCAGTCCGGCGATGAGACTGGGGTTGGGCACGCCATATTCCTGCACCGCCACGACCTGGCCCGCGACGGGAACTTGCTGGTCAATCGTCTGCAACAGTTCGCGCCAGGTATTGGGTTCCGGCGCGCGATGACCGGGCGTGATGCCCAACTCCTTGAGGGCCACGACCGGCTTCGGCCCGCGGACGATCGTAGTGGTATCGGCCAGCGCCGAGATGAACCGCTCACGATCGACATGTCGCTCGACCGCTTCGACGAGCCTCCGGGTGCCGACTCCGGTCAGCAACACGACGACGTCGATCTCGGCGGTCATCAGACGGTTAGCGAAGTCGATCACCTCGCGGTTCGCCTCCAGCGGCACCTCGCGCATGGAGGGGCTGACGTGAGCGACACCGCCGTGGCGCTCGATCAGTTGGGCGATTTCCGCCGCTCGGCGGCTCTCGAAGGCGGCGACTTGAAGTCCGTCAAAATTTGACATAGAGGGCGTACGATTCGTTATCGATGAGAAAACCGGGGAGCTGGCAGCCAGGAAGACGAAATGGATCCGAGCCTCAGGCCAGCCTCGAATCATGCTAAACGAGCGCCGCGGCCGGCGGTAGAGGCGGCCTCGTTAAGCGTCGCGGCGACGCATCACCGCCGCCCAGGCGAGTGGGTCTACCGGCTCGCCTTCGATCACGACTCCACTGAAGCGGCATTCGCGAAGTTCCACCAATTCAAACAGGGGCAGCAGTTCCTCGGCCAGCTCGTGGGCATGAACCTGCGGCGGGCCTTCTTCCTCCCGCTTTCGGTCGTTGGCGTTGCCAGCCAATAAGACATAAGTGGCACCCGGCGCCGCCAAGCGCTCCATGTTGGCGAGAAAGCCGTCGAGATTCTCGCGGCGGAGGCAGTGATAGACACCACGATCGAAGATGAACATGTAGGGTCCGTCCGCCATCAGTTCGTCAACGGCGCCTGTTTGCAAGAGATCGACGACGCGAAAGTCAACGCGCACGTCCGCCGCCTGGGCCTTTGCCTGCGCCTGTTCGATCGCCAACGGCGAGACATCGACGGCCGTCACGTCGAATCCCTGCTGCGCGAGGAAGATGGCGTTGGTCCCGGTGCCACAACCGATCTCGAGCATCCGCAAAGGAGCGATCGACTGCTCCTTGAGGATACGCTGCAATTGGTCCGAGGGAGCTCCACTATCCCAAGGTGTGTTCTGTTCGACGTAACGCTGATTCCAGTCGCGTGTCGGTGGGCTCATGGTTCTTGTCGCTGGTATCGCTGGGAGGTGGTCGCCACTTCGTGGCGCAGGAACCGTTACACGAACCGTCAAGGACTGGCGAGGTGGCGGACGTCGCAAGCCGATAACGCCGCAGCGCCACTTGACGGTACAGCCATTGCCAAACGGGCAGGCTACCTGGAATGTACAGCAGGGGGACAAGCCACCACAACCGTGGCAGCGTACGGCACAGCATCCGCACGGCCGCGGCGCCGCGAAACACATGACCCGCTCCATCGACAACATGCATCTCTTGCCGCAGTGCGGTAATCGAAAGCCGCGGATAACGGATCGCGACTTGGGTGTCGTCGATGGCCAGGAAGGACAATTGCTCGCGACGATCCCACCGCCTGAGTTGTTCGCACTTTGCCCGGCAAAATGCGCAGGCCCCGTCGTACAGCACCGTGGCGCGCCGTTTGGCGGCCGGCCCGCTGGTGTGTTTCTTATCCGACTGTTCGAACATCGGCCTTGTGATTCCCGTGCTGGCGCTGAGGAGCTGGTAATTGATCGTCGGGCCGAATTAGACCTCACAGGCCGCCGGCCCCCGGACTCTTAACCGAAAACGCTCCCGGGGCTTAACCGAACTACCCGGAGCCAGGGTCCGTAGAACCGGTCTGGAGAACCTGTCTGGGAGTGTCGGCTCGGGTGGGGCCCTCGAACGGACCTGCCGGGCGGAAAGAAGCCGCTCCCGAGGCGAAAAAGCGGGAAGATCAAACGCAGGGAGACTTGTGCCGGAGGGAACCGTATAATGGCCTCAGGCACCCTGCGTGCCGGCCTTCCAGCCTACAATCGCCGGGCGAGTCGCACCCGATGAGTTGCCGCGGCTGGCCAGTCGGTGGGAGGGCAATCAAGAGGGCAGAATGGTTGATGGGATGTCCCGAACGGAGATCCGAAGGGAGATAGAACAAGATGGACGAACTGGTCGGACAAGTCCAGCGCGCACGACGTCGATTGAACCTGCAAGGTTTTCTGGGCAGACTGCCTTGGTGTCTCGGTGTGGGGTTTTCCCTGGCGGCAATCGCGATTGCGGTCGCCAAGTGGTACCCCGTCAGCAGTGAGCCCTGGGTCTGGAACGCCAGCTGGCTGGGCGGGGCGTTTGTTGTCAGCCTGATCGCCGCGATCGTTTGGTCGTGGGCAGTCCGTCTCGACGATCTCGCCGCGGCGGTGGAAGTCGATCAGCGTTTCGATCTTAAGGAACGTATCTCCAGCAGTCTCAGTCTGAGTCTGGAACAGAGCGAGAGCGAAGCGGGCCAAGCCCTGATTGGCGATGCCGAGAAGCGCATCCGACGCGTCAACGTTGTCGATCGATTCCGCGTTCGCCCCGGTCGTCTCTCGTTGCTGCCGCTGGTCCCCATGGCGTTGGCCATGTTGATCATCTTCGTGATCGACGAAGCCAAGCCGAGCGTGGCCAGCACGCAGACGAATCAGATTCAAACCCAGCAGCAGTTCAAGAAGAGTACGGACGTGCTCCGCAAGCGGATGAAGGAACGCCAGAAACGGACCAGCGAGAAAGGTCTGACCGAAGCGGACAAACTGCTCCGGGAACTTGATCGAGAGTTGGACGAATTGCAAAAGAAGGGTGTCAAGAATCAACAGGAGGCACTCGTCAAGCTGAACACCCTGGCCGACAAGCTCAAGAAGCGTCAGCAGGAGTTAGGTGGCAAGAAGGCCCTCAAGGAAAAACTGGCCAAGCTCAAGAAGTTTACCGACGGCCCTGGGGAGAAGCTCGCTCAGGCCATGAAGATGGGCGACCTCAACAAGGCGCTGGACCAGATCGAGAATTTGCAAGAGAAGATGCAGAAGCAGAATCTCAATCAGGAGGAGCAGCAACAGCTGGCCGATCAGCTCAATCAGATGAAGAAGCAGCTGGACGATGCGGTCAAGAAATTCAACGAGAAGAAACAGAATCTGCAAGAGCAGATCGACCAGGCGAAGGCGGGCGGAGATCAAGCTAAAGCCAAGCAGCTACAGGAGCAGATGGACCAGATGCAACAGCAGGCTCCCGATATGGAGCAGCTCAAGCAGATGGCCGAGAAACTCGGTCAGTGCGCCAAGTGTGCCGGCGAGGGCGACATGCAGCAGGCGCGTCAGGCGTTGGACGATCTGGCGGGCAATCTGCAGGACATGCAGCAAGAACTCGACGAGCTGGAAACTCTGGAAATGGCTATGGACGACATTCAGCAGTGCAAGAATGGCATGTGTCAGGGCGGCGAAAAGCCCGGCAATGGCCAAGGCCAAGGAGAGGGGAAGGGCGCGGGTCAAAAGAAGATTGCCGGTTTAGGACAAGGGGGAGACGGCAAGCAACCTGGCGAAGGACTTGGAAAGGGTCGAGGCAAGGGAGATCGTCCGATTTCCGAGAACGATACCGACTTCTTTGATACCCAGGTCCGGCAGAAGATCGGTCCCGGCAAGGCGGTCGCCGCCGGGTCGGCCGATGGCCCGAATGCTAAGCGCCGCGCTCGCGAGAAGATCAAGTCGAGCTACGATAACGATAGCCGAGGCCCGGCCGACCCGCTCAGTGGTCAGCGGCTACCGAAAGGCCATCGCAAGTTTGTCGAAGAGTATTTTGACAACGTGCGCGATGACTCGGAGTAGAAATAGCGGTGCGATCTGCTCGCACCGGCGTCGTGGTTGTGTCGACGTACGACGTTTTGGATTGGATCGTGTCCCCTTGCGATGGTGTGGTGACCCCATGAGTCGAACTCTTCGGTGGCTGACGTTCGGATTTTCGATATTGATGGTTGTTGCGACACCCTCTGGCAGCTCGGCCTGCCCCTTCTGCGAGACGATCCGCTCGACCCTGACGCAACAGGTCGACGCGGCCGACGCGGCCGTCTTCGCGCAGCGCGACCTGGGCGGAGCGGGCGGCGCGGGCGGGAGTCAGAAGATGTTCCGCATCGTGCAAGTCCTCGACGGACGTGAAAAAATGGGCCCGGAGCGGAGCATTCGCGCCCTCTATTTCGATGATCACTCGGCCGATCAGAAGTTTTTGGTGTTGGGCAATTCGATCAGCGAGGAGAAACCCTCGGAACTGATGTGGGCGCAACCGCTACCGCTTTCTGAAGAAGCATTTCGTTACATTCGCCAACAATTTGCCTTGCCCCGAGATTCGCACGAGCGGATCTCTTTGGCCCTGAAATACCTAACCTCGGAGGAGCAGATCCTCCGTCGCGATGCGTACGATGAGTTCGCGATCGCACCTTACGACCACCTGCACCAAATCAAGGACGAACTCGACGCGGACGACTTGATCGCCCAGATCCGGGACGAGAAGACACCGATCGAGCGGCGGAAGTTGTACTACACCTTGTTGGGTGTATGTGGTGGTGGCGAGCATGTGGCGGTCGTCGAAGAGTTGCTCACCGGCGAGCGCCCACCTCAACAGGCCGAGTTGGACGCTCTGTCGGCCTGCTACATGACGTTACATGGAGAACCGGCGCTGGAACTGCTGGAGCGTCAGTTCCTGACCAGCGAGGATATCGAACAAGCGGCCCGCGCCTCGGCAGTTGTGCTGGCTCTACGTTTTCATGGAGAGCGCGACCAAGAGGTTTCTCGGCAAGCGATTATTGAAGTCATGCAGCGAATGGTAGCCCGACCCCAGTTGGCCAGGATGATCCTCGCCGACCTGGCACGTTGGCAGGCCTGGTCGGCCGCCGACGACGTGATTGGGCTCTACGATAAGGCGGTCGGCGAAGCCGAGTCGATCAAGGTTCCCGCCTTTCGATACTTGAGTGAGTGCCCACTGCCACAAGCGCAGGCCAAGGTGCAGGCGATTCTCGCGGAGAACCCGGCTGCCCGCGACTTTGCCCGGCCTTATTTCCCCGCCCAGACAACCCGCACGGCACATCGCAGCGAAGACTCGGCGGCGGCGGCGAACTCAACCACGTTTTCTGAGCCGGCCGCCCCTTCGGTCGACCCGGATCAGGCTCAACTGGAGGCGGGTGACGGTTCGGAGGACGAATTGGAAGCGGAAGGCGAAAGTAGCGTTATCACCGTGGCCTGGCTGGCCATTTTTCCCGTCGCCGCGGCCTGCCTGCTCGTGCTATTGTTTTGGAGACAAAAGCAAAGCGGCACCGACACCGATGACGATTCCGACGACGAGTTCCCCTCCGAGTGAGACAAGGGGCGGACGAGTAGAAACCAATTACGAAATTGAGAACCGAGGAAGAGCAAACGTGTTGAGTACGATACGAAGAATTTTTCTGGCGCTAGCGGTCGCGCTGCTGGCATTCCCTTCACCGCGCACGGTTGAGGCCTGTCCGTTCTGTCCCACGTTGAATACACAGACCCTGGCCCAACAGGTCGAGGGCGCCGATGCGGCGGTGCTGGCGGAACTGATCGATGTGCCTACGAAGTTCGACGACGAGTCGGAGGTGCCGACCTTCGACGAAGCCATCGAGGCCTCGAAGGCGATCTATCGAATCGATGAGATCTTCCACGGAGAAAGCGAACTGGGCGAAGAGCGAGAAATTCGCGCCCTCTATCTCAGCGAGAAAGAGCCGGGCGCCAAGTTTCTGATCCTGGCCCGCAAACAACCGGAACTCGAATGGCGAGCGCCAATCTGGTTGTCGGAACGAGCCGTGGAGTACTTGAAAGACGTGTTGAAGTTACCGACCGAAGAGGGCCGTGAACACGAGCGGTTGATCTTTTTTGAAGACTACCTGCAAGACGAAGAATCGCTGTTGCGGGCCAACGCCTTTGATGAATTTGCCCGGGCGGACTACGAGGTCGTTAAGAAGGTCAAGGACCATCTCGACCGACCCCGGCTGTTGAGATGGATCGCCGATCCGGAAGTAACCCGCACGCACCGACGACTCTATCTGACGCTGCTGGGAGTCTGTGGGCAAGCGGAAGACGTGAAGCTGCTGGAGCATATGCTCCGCAACAAGGAGGAGACCGACTGGTTATCGCTAGATGCCCTGGTAGCCTGTTACTTGACGTTGACCGGCGAGGAAGGGCTGCCGCTCATCGAGGAGTTGTTTCTGAAGAACGGAGACGAGGTCGACTACGGCACTGTTTTCGGCGTGACGATGGCGCTTCGCTTTCACGGAGAGCAAGGCGATCCGATTCCTCGAAAGCGGGTGATTGAGTCGATGCGTTATGTGCTGGAGCGCGATGACCTGGCCGATCTTGCCACCGCCGATCTGGCCCGCTGGGAGGATTGGGACAGCATCGACCGACTGGCCCAGTTGTTTCACGATGTCGGCAAAGATCTGTTCTTCATTCGACTGGCGGTGGTGAAGTACATGCGGGTCTGCCCACTTCCGAAAGCCAAGGAGTACCTGGCGGAGTTCGCCGAGGTCGATCCCAAGGTGGTCCGTCGCGCCACGATGACCTGGCCCGGTCTGTCGTCGGTCAATCCCCAGAAATCGGTTGCCGCGAACAAGACCCCCGCCGACGCAAAGGCTGCCGCCGATGAGCCCGCTAGCGCCGATCCGGAGCAGGCCGTTGCCGGCGCGTCGCCGGCCGAGAAGAGCGCCGCAGGAGAGGATCCCGCTGCGGGAGACGGTGGCATTGCGGAAGCTACCTCAGATGAGCCCGGACCGGCTGTCGAGGCGAAAGAAGGCGAGCGGGCAACGGTCGTCAAGGCGACTCCGGCGGCCGCAAAGGCTACGGCCGAGCCGAAGAGTATTCTGCCGGAGCGAATCATGATCTTGGGCTCGGTGGCGCTGGGCGTGCTGCTGCTGCTGATCGTCTTTCGACTCATCCTCCGCACCCGTGGCGAACCGATTACCTAGCTTTTGCGTAGAACCCGCTGCGGCTCTTTTCGAGAATAGCGATCTGGAAAAAGAACCGCTGCCGTGAAGCTGGGGCAAAGCCGTCAGGCCCGATGTAAGTAGATCTATGACTAGCGTGCAAGCCTTTGAGCAAACCGAACCTCTCATTGAGGAAGACTATCGCGCTTTGTCCGCCCTGGCGGTGACGAGCTTCGTCTTGGGTGGCCTGTCGGTGCTGGCCTTCCTGGGGCCGATCTTTGCCGTGATCTGCGTGCTGGGAATCATCTGCGGAATTTCGGCCACCATGAAGATCCGCTCTCGGCGGATGGAACTGACGGGCGAGGGGTTGGCAACGGCCGGAATCGCCCTCTCGACGTTCTGCCTGATCGGCAGCATGGGGCTGTTTACCTACGTGTTTCTGACCGAGGTGCCGGACGGTCATGCTCGCATGTACTATGCCGAATTACAGCCCACCAAGGGGGTGCGTGGAGAAAAGACACCTCCTCTTGCCGCTAGCATCGACGGCGAGAAGGTGTTCATCAAGGGATATGTCTATCCTGGCGAGAGGCAACGAGGAATCCAGACGTTTCTGCTGGTTCGCGACCAGGGAGACTGCTGTTTCGGAGGAGATCCGGTCGTCACCGAGCGAATTCAAGTCACCTTAGCCGACCCCGAGCGATTGACGTATACTAAACGGCTGGTCAAGGTGTGGGGGACATTTCGATTGGAAGAAATGGCCAGCGCAGCCGATGCTACTAAAGGGGGCGTCTACTATCACATCGATGAAGCCGGGTGGTCGCAATAATGTGGAATAAGATGCAAACAGGCTGGGCGTGGTTGGGGCTCGCGCTTTTGAGTGCCGCGTTGGTGGTCGGCTGCAATGCTTCCAACGGCAGCCAGGTTGCCGACTTGGAAATTACCAGCACCAGTCGTTCGCCTGCCGATACCGTCGATGAGACATTGGCTGCTCAAGATCCGCGACTCGCGGAAGACGGCGGACCGACCGTCGATATCACGTTCGACGATCTCAAGTTCCAACACAAATCGGGCGACCCCTACGATCCCGCTCTGCTCACGGAGCGAATTCTGGGCCTGGAAGGTCGCAACATTCGCGTTCGTGGCTATATCCTGCCCGCGTTTCAGTCCGATGGCATCCGCCAATTCGTGCTGGTGCGCGACAACCAGGAATGTTGTTTTGGCCCGGGCGCAGCGCTGTTCGATTGCATTCGAGTCCAATTGAAAGACGGTTACTCGATCAGCTACACGACGCAACCGATTTCGGTCGAAGGACGGCTGGCGATTGATCCACTCGAGCAGGACGAAATGACGTTGGCCGTGTTCTACATCACCGGGCAAGAAGTCGAGCAATAGACTGGGCCATCAATAAACTGGGCCACGCCTGTCCGCGATCCCAAGGCGTCATCAGGGGTATGGCACGATGGAAGGTCGCTCCGCGTCGCGCCACGCTCCTCCTCACAGCTGGCAACCGCCGCCCTCTCTCGACGACGTCACTTCTCCGCAGCAGCAAGTCTCGATTCGCTATAGCTACTACAACGCCGCGCTGTGGGGATTGGGCAACGGGCTAATCAGCTCCACATTGGTCATCTACCTGGCCAAGGAGTTGGGCGCCGAGACGGTTGTGTTGGGCGTGGCCTTCATTCTGGCCGTTCCTCAGTTCGTGGGGCTATTGCGGCTCGCGGCGCCGGCGATGATCGATCGGTTCGCCCGTCGGAAACAGTTCTGCATCGGCAGTTACATCAGCAGCGCGCTGGTGCTATTCACCTTGCCGCTGCTGGCCGCGCCGGGCTTCTTGTCGACTCCGGCGGTGTCATTGGTGGCGCTGGTGCTGATCTGGAGCCTGTACCATCTGTTGGAATACCTGGGCACGGTGGCGCTCTGGTCGTGGCTGGCCGATCTCGTGCCGCGCGAATTGCGAGGGGAATTCATTGGCATCCGCCAGCGATGGTTGCTCAGTGGCGGGATCACCGGCATGCTCTCCGCCGGAGGCTTTTCCTTTTGGTGGAAAGAGCGAGTCGTCGGAACCGAGGTGTCGTTGATAGGAAAGATTCCTGCCGAACCTTGGGTCGGCTACGCCCTGCTGGCGGCTCTGGGGGCGGCGATTCTTCTGCTGGCCGTCTGGCCGTTGGCGCGGATGGCGGAGGTCGAGGAGCGATCGCAGCCGCCGCAGCAACCTGGCTGGCAGGCGTTACTAGCGCCGTTGGCCGACTCTCGCTATTGGCGATTGCTGGCCTTTGGCTGCGCGTTGTCGTTCTTCAACGGACTGACGCAGTCGATCCAGTTCACCTACCCGGCAATGGTTCTGGGATTGAGCCTGTTGGCAATGTTGTCGCTGCGGAGCACCATGCGTCTTGGACAGGTGGCGATCAGTCCACAAATGGGACGCCTGGCCGATCGCTTCGGCAATCGACCGGTCATGATCGTCTGCCAACTCGTCGTGGCAACTGGGCCGGCGTTCTACTTATTGGCCACGCCCGGCGCGCCGTGGTGGGTAGCCGGCGCCTGGCTGGCCTGGATCGCCTACGCGGGGCTCAACGTCTGCCTGCCGAACCTGATGATCAAGTTGGCCACGCCCGAGCGACGGGCCGCTTACATCGCCACCTATTTTGCGATTACCGGTTTGGCCTACGGCCTGAGCACGATCGCTGGTGGCTGGATCGTCAAGTCGTATGCCGACTTGACCTGGCACCCTTTCGGCTCCGCCACGGTGTGGGACATCCACGACACGATGTTCCTCATCGGCTGGCTGGGACGCACGGCATCGGTGCTACTGCTGTTCTGGATCATCGAGCCGGGCGCGAAGTCGTGGAGGCGGCTGTTTGGTTCGAGGAGCGATGCGGAGAGTTAAGAAGTCGGGCGCCGTATACAATGAAGAAGTTGACCCGGAACTCTGAGACGACTTCATCGAGACCGTTTGCCAGTCCGAAAGAACCGTCAAGACAAGAAGGGGGGAGTGATGTTAAACAAGCTCTGGTGCACTCTGTTCGTGCTCGGGACGTGTGCCATATCTGGATGCGGATCAGCGGGCACGCTGTCCGAAAAAGATCCTGAGCCGTTGAATTGGCAGGATGCGGAGGCGGCCTTGGAGTCGTCTGACGTCAAGACTATTCAGGACTATTTCTTATCTCTGAGCAAGGTTGCCGAGCGTGATGTGCAAAAAAAATTCTTCGCTGATCCAAAGAGAGTAGATGACTTTGAAACACTGGATGAGCGCCTAAAGGATCTTTACATGCAAGCGGGAGATCCCGCGAAGACCTTGGATGAGGCGAAAGAGATCTTTTTTGATGAGATCAAGGGACGCCAGCCCAATGCAAAGACGAAACGCATAGCACGCATATATGTTCGTCGATTCCGCGAACCGACACGAGCGAAGCGGATCGCAACTTGGGATGTCGGTGTTTACGTGGATGTCTATACGGACAACGATGGCAATATCCTCGCTTGGCACGTACCACAAGGTACGGGCGCGGAATGACCTGCCCCGCGGGGTAATACCACGACCCATCCAATGGTGCGTTAGCCCCACTGGAGTCAAGTAAGAATCTGGAGCAATTGACTCACCTTGACGTTCTGAGGAAAAAGCCCCCTGTTGTGCAGCAGGGGGCTGCGCAGATCTACCGTGCTGGGCACCGGGTGCCCGTGGGTGGGCCAGGTCAACAAGATGATCGCTAACCCGAAGCGTCAACGACCAGACGCATTTGCGTTGCTCGAGCGGCGCACGACCATGTGTCACTTCACCCGATTACGCCACCCAGCCCGGCACCGGTGTGGCATGTATCTGCGGCTTGCCGCCGGTCTGTAGCTTGGCGATCCGCTCACGCACCGCGGTGACGGCGGCTTCGTCCGCATGATATTCAAGTGCCAGGTCGAACGTCTTTGACTCGCCGCCTGCCAATTCCACCACGCGGCCATGTTCGTCCTCGTGGCTGCGCGGATTGGGATAGTTGGTGCCCGGCTCCAGTCCGGTCACGTAGCCGTCGACAACCGACTGGGTGTTCTTCCACAGCGTGAAGCAGGGCAGCTGGCGGGTATTGAACCGCAGGCTCACCCCGGTCTGCGCGGCGCTATCTTCTAGCAGCGCCTCGGTGTTGCCCTCGGGATCGGCGTGCAGATCGAAAAAGTAAACCTGTTCGCTTGTGCCGGCGGTCGGCGCGGCGTAGGTGTCCCAGGCGGTCAGTCCGGCGGCGGCCCCTTCATCGCGGGGCGTCATTTCCGCGACCGGCAACACCACCTGGGCCCCTTCACCCAGGATGGGCGGGCCAAAGTTGCAGTGGTAGAGCAGCTGCGCGCCGGCCGGGTCGGCGGAGAGGTTCTCGACCTTGTCTTGAATATCAAAACCGATCCGCTCAGGCGAAATCGTGACGGTCGTGCTCAGTCGCAGTTTCTGAAAGATGAAGCGAGTTTCGTCGACCACGCCGGTAACGGAAATCGCGCCACTCTCGCCGTCGACGGTGACCTCGACGCGATGGGCCGGCTGGTTGGCAATCCGTCCGTGCAAGGGGTAAGCGAGTCGCCCCGCATCGTCGAACTCGGGCGCGCCGTTACTCTCCAGGCCACAACGCACAATCAGCTCGTCGAAGCCGTCGAGCCAACCGAGACCCGAAGGGTCGCGAAGTGGCACGTGGCTGGGATGAACCGGACCCCGCACCGGCGAATGCCAGCCGAGTTCGACTTCGCCATACCAGGCCTTCCAAACGCCCATGCCACGGGTTGGCATCAGCACAACTCGAAAGTCGCCGCTTTGCACAACCAGCACGTCGACCCCCTCCCGCAGTCCACCACGCAGCGTCCGCTGGCTGACGCGGAAGTCGGCCTGGCAGCCATCGATGTCGGCCGGGCCGATGTCGATGGCGGGCGAATAGGTGTCGTCGCTGGTGTCGAGCAGCGTCCAGGTTTTTGTGGCCATGATCTTGATTCGCCTTCGGGGTGTTGCTGAACAGGAACTTGGTGAAGGGGCTTTTCGGGGATAGAACTTAGGTCAACGGGCGGGCGGCGTGCCCCATCGTCACGCTCGTAAGCACTGTCGTCACGCTCGTAAGCATTGGCGGTACCGAACCGCCACTCTACAAAACTGAGCAGGCCAATTACCAGCGGAGAGGACTTTTTTGGCACCCCGCGGCTTGTCAACACGCGCCTCGATGACTTAAAAATGGGGTACTCAAGGCGTTGGCGCAGGGCTGCCCAACGAGCCGACATCATACGGATACTCTCCTGGCGGTGGAGATTCTTGGCCGCCAATCGCGCGGCTGACGCTGTTCGACTCGCGATCGCTTTGTCGGCGGTCGCCGGAAGCCAAGCCGGAAGCCAATTTAGAACGATACCAACCATCTCAACGCGGGAACTTGCAAAGGACTTGAAACAAGCAGATGAGCAAACGCAGCAGCATTGGAACGTGGGCTTTCTTGTTCAATCAAAAGGAACCGGTTCAGTTCGAGGACATCGTGCCGGGGCTCGCCAAGCTGGGCTTCGACGGACTGGAGCTGGGCGGATTCGATATTCATCCGAATCCCGATAACAAGCCGACCGCCGAGGATCGAGCGGCGGTCAAAGAGCTGATGGTCAGCAGCGGCCTCGGATGTAGCGGACTGGCGGCCGACCTGTGGAGCGAGAAACTGATCACGGCGGCCGACGACAGTTCCTACATGGCGACGTTCCGCAAGAATTTGCAATTCTGCAACGACCTGGGCATCGACGTGATTCGCGTCGACACGACCGAAGATCCCTGGACACTGGGCGACGTGGCCGGAGAGACGCGGCCCGAGGGCGTGACAACCCAGGTCGACTACGACACGGCGCTCAAGACGGTCGCCAGCACCTGGAAAAAGTGCGCACAAGAGGCGGCCGACGCCGGCATTCGGGTCGTGTGGGAATTCGAACCGGGTTTCGCCTTCAACAAGCCGAGCGATATTCAGCGGGTTTTGGACGCGGTCGATCACGATAATTTCACGACCATGTTCGATACTTGTCACGCCGACAATGTCGCGCAGCAAGGCGCGCGTCAGCCGGGCGAGAAGGAGATTCTACCCGGCGGCATTCGCGAGCTGGCCGAACGACTCAAGGGTCGCATCGGTCGCGTGCATCTGATCGACTCCGATGGCACGCTCAACGAACACATGACGAGCACCCACCCCCCCTTCGGCGAAGGAAATCTTGACTTCGACGACTTCATGCCGGCGATTGTCGAGGCGGGTTGTCCCGACGACTGGTGGACGATCGATCTCTGCTTCTGGCCCGACGCCTGGGCGGCGACCGAGAAGTGCAAGAAGTCGCTCGATGAGCTGATCGCCAAGTACGGATAAGATCGGCCGCCTCCCGTCTCTGCCAGATCGCCAACCAAACAGACCCCTGAAGAGTAATCAAGACATGGCCAAACCACTGAATATCGGAATGATCGGCTACGGCTTCATGGGCCGGGCTCACTCAAACGCCTACAACCGGGTCGCCAACTTTTTCGACCTGGAGTATCACCCGGTACTCAAAGCCGTGTGTGCCCGCAACGAAGATCGAGCGCGGGCCTTTGCCGATACGTGGGGTTACGAGTCGGTGGAGACCGACTGGAAGCAGCTCCTGGCGCGGGACGATATCGACGCGGTCGATATCTGTACGCCCAACAACTTGCATCACGAGATTGCCATCGCGGCGGCCGAGGCGGGGAAGATGATCCTCTGCGAGAAGCCCCTGGCGATGAACGTGGCCGAAGGCGAGGAGATGTGCCAGGCGGTCGAGAAGGCGGGCGTGCCGAATATTGTCTGGTACAACTATCGCCGCATTCCGGCGGTAACGCTCGCCAAGCAGCTGATCGACGAAGGTCGGCTGGGACGCATTTTTCACTATCGGGCACAGTTCCTCCAGGACTGGACAATCTCCGACGATTTGCCTCAGGGGGGCGAAGCGCTGTGGCGACTCGACGCGGAAGCGGCCGGCAGCGGAGTGACGGGCGACCTGCTGGCCCACTGCATCGATACCGCGATCTGGCTCAACGGCAACATCGACACCGTCACCGCCATGACCGAGACGTTCATCAAGGAGCGAGAACATAGTCTGACCGGTAAGAAAGAGCCGGTTAAAATCGACGACGCTTGTGCTTTCCTGGCTCGCTTTCAGAACGGATCGCTGGCCACGTTCGAGTCGACCCGCTACGCTCGCGGACACAAGGCGCTCTACACGTTCGAGATCAACGGCGAGCATGCTTCGATCGCCTGGGATCTGCACGACCTGCATCGACTGAGCTACTTCGATCATCGAGACGATTCGGTGGTGCGTGGCTGGCGATCGATTCACGTCACCGACGGCGACCAGCCCTACATGGACCGCTGGTGGGTGCCCGGGTTGCAGATCGGCTACGAGCATAGCTTTGTGCATCAGGTCGCCGACTTCCTCCAGGGGGTCGCCTCCGGCGAAGAAGTGGGACCCACCTTCCGAGATGCCCTAGAGACGCAAAAGGTCTGCGAAGCGGTGCTCAGCAGCGCCCAGGAAGGCAGCTGGGAGAAGGTGTAGACTCTACCGTAACTAGCCCCAAGCATCCGCGCGGGATCAAAATAACGGCCCAACCGAAGGAGAATCGAGGACGATGAAATTTGGCATGAATCTGCTGTTATGGACGGGCGATATCGACGACTCGCATTGGCCGGTTATCGAATCGCTTAAGGAGATGGGCTACGACGGGGTCGAGTTGCCGATGTTCGCGGCGGACGACGCCAAATTCGCCCAGATCGGCAAGCGGCTCGACGACATCGGGCTGGAACGGACCGCGGTGACGATTCGCGGCGAGGACGACAATCCGATTAGCTGCAGCGCTTCGGTGAGGGAGGCAGGGGTGGCGGCCACCAAGGCGGTGCTCGACAGCTGTCAGGCGGCCGGCTGCACGCATCTGGTTGGTCCATATCATTCGGCCATCGGTGTCTTCAGCGGAGCGGGCCCCACGCCCGACGAGTGGAAGTGGGGCGTCGAGTCGATGCGGCAAGTTGCCGAACACGCCGGCAGCGTCGGCGTCACGCTGGGAGTCGAGTGCCTCAATCGTTTCGAGACCTATCTACTCAACAGCCACGCCGACGCCGCGCGGTTTGTGCGCGAGGTCGATCACCCCAACTGTCGCATGATGTACGATACGTTTCACGCCAACATCGAAGAGAAGAACATTACCGAAGCGGTCAACGCCTGCGCCGACGTGCTGGCACACGTTTACATCTCCGAGAATGACCGCAGCACGCCCGGGGCTGGCGACATCAAGTGGGATGAGACGTTCGACGCCCTCAAGGCGGTCGACTACGACGGCTGGATGATGATCGAGGCCTTCGGTCTGGCACTGCCGGAAATTGCCGAGGCGACGAAGATCTGGCGCCGCATGTATGAGAGTGAAGAACAACTGGCCCGCGACGGTCTGGCGTTTATGAAGCAGGAAGTCGCCAAACGCTGGTAACAGGGCCGCCGGATAGCAAGAAAGCTGTTCTTGCGGGGAAAATCATTGTCCCCGCCTTGGTAATCGGCCGCCCGCAGCCGGGCAAATCGACCTTGTCGATCGCTTTCAGCAAGGCCTATAGTTGCTGGTATGTCTTCGTCTGATGCGGATAAACCGGCCACGGGGCCTTCTGATGAGTCTGTCGGTTCGCCGCCAGAACCAGCCGACGCTCGGCAGGGATCGGCCGCCGCGGACGACGTTCAACAACCGGCGGCGGACGTGTCGCTCGAACAATTGAGCGACGCCTTCCAGCAGATGCTCGACCCCGAGGCGACGGCAGCGGAAGCGGCCGCCACAGACGAAGGGGCCGCCGAGCCTTCCGGCGAGGTGGACACCGAGCCGCCGGCCGCCAGCGAGGAGGCGGCCGACGATGCCTGTCCGATTTCGCCACACTCGATCCTGGAGGCGATGCTGTTCGTCGGTAACGCGGCCAACGAGCCCTTGGCCGCGGAGCGGGTAGCGCAGCTGATTCGCGGCGTTGATGCCGAAGAAGTCGATCAGCTGGTGCGCGATTTGAATGCCCAGTACGAACGCTCGGGCCACCCTTACGAAATCCGTGACGAATCAGCCGGGTTCACTCTGGCGCTGCGGGAAGAATTCAGCCGCATCAGTGATCGTTTCTATGGTCGCGTTCGGGAAGCAAGACTGTCTCAGGCGGCGGTCGAAGTCCTCGCTCTGGTCGCCTACAACCAACCGATGACCAGCCATCGCGTCAACGAATTGCGCGGTCACCCCAGCGGGGCGATCCTCTCTCAGTTGGTGCGACGCGAGTTGCTGCGGATGGAACGACCGAGTGAGAAACCGCGGACGCCGGTCTATCACACGACGTCGCGATTCTTACAGCTGTTCGGCCTCAGCAAACTGGAAGAACTTCCGCAGGCGGAAGAGCTGGACCGCTAGTGGTCCATGCGGCTTCGCTTCTGGCAATGAGAACGCATCGAGCGATCGTCATTCGCCCCACCCAGGGCGGTGGGCAGGCTCCTGCTAGCACCGCCTAACCCTAGGGGCTAATGCTACTTAGGGATTTTCGATCAAACTGCGCAGGCGCCCGGAATTGCCGCTGGTAGAATCAGGGCACCGCGATCGCACGAGCTATTCGCATGGGAAGCGAAGGCCGGAAGTCGACCGCGTTTCTTATTTTTGGCCTGCATATTGCCCTGTGAATTCAATGTCCGCCATCGTTTAGAGCGACCTTTAGAGCGACCTTCGGTAGAGTCTCTTGAAACGTTGCTGTTGCAGGTTTTTCCTCTCGGTTTCATTCTTTACGGCAGACGTACGTGAGCCCTTCGGTCGCCAATCCTATGTCTTCTGATGATCCTATGTCTGCTGACGACGCGGTTCTGACCCGCCTGCGCGGGACAGCCGTGGTCCTGCCGTCGATGTTGTTATGCGACTTTGGCAACCTGGCAAGAGAGGTGGCAGCCTTGGAGGCGGCCGGAGCGCAGGCTTTGCATCTCGACGTGATGGATGGCCACTTTGTGCCGAACATGACGTACGGCCTCACGTTGGTGGAGGCGATGAGCCAGCTGACCAAGTTGCCGCTCGACGTGCACTTGATGATCAAGAACCCGGAAGAATACGTCGACGCGTACGTCGAAGCGGGGGCCAGTATCCTCACCGTTCACGCCGAGACGGACGCGGAACTGGCACGCGTGCTAAAAAAGATTCGTGGTGCCGGTGCTTTGGCCGGGCTGGCGATCAATCCGCCCACGCCCGTCAGCCAGATTGAGGCCTATCTGACGCGTTGCGATTTGGTATTGGTGATGAGTGTCATGCCCGGCTTTGGTGGTCAGACATTCGAGCCGGTGGCCTTACAGAAGCTGAAAGAGCTGCGGTCCTTGGTTACCTCCGACGTCATCCTCGAAGTGGATGGGGGGGTGAACGAAGAGACAATCGCGGCCTGTGCGGAGGCGGGAGCGGACTGGTTTGTAGCCGGTTCGGCAATTTTTGGCGGGAACGATTACGGTGATCGGATAGCACGATTGACCCAATTGGCAGCACAGGGATAGGACGACGGTGGACACATCTCCTTTAAAAGTCGTGTTGATTCGACCGGGTGAAACTCAGTTCGACCAGGAAGGTCGTATCCAGGGAACGCTCGATGTTCCGCTTTCGCAAGGCGGCGTCGTCGACTTGGCCGAGACAGCGGTCGACTTGCAAGATCAGGGGCTTGAGGCGATCTACTGCTCGCCCTGCAGCTCGGCGGTCGAGACGGCGAGTGCGGTGGCCGAAGGCCTCGACATCAAGTACAAAACACTGGAGAAGCTGCAGAACGTCGACTACGGCCTGTGGCAGGGTCTACAGATTGACGAGGTGAAACGAAAACAGCCGAAAGTCTACAAACAGTGGCTAGAGCATCCTGAAACGGTCTGCCCGCCGGAGGGCGAAACCGTCGCCTCGGCCCAGGATCGGGTTGCCAGTTCACTAGGAAAGCTGCTGAAAAAACACAAACAGGGCGCCATCGGCTTGGTCATTCCGGAGCCGCTGGCGAGTGTGGTTCGCAGCTACCTGACCCGGGCAGCTTTGGCCGAAGTTTGGCAGAACGGAGTCGACGGAGTGAATTGGGAAACCATCTGTGTGCCGCCGGAAGTATTGACCGCCGCCGGATAGTAAGGCTCTACTAAGCAACTACGCGAGTACCAAGACCACGTGAGTACAGTAACCACGACGACCCAGAATCAACGATCCAATATGGCCTCCAGCGACATCGAATCCGTATCCGCGCGTCCCGGTCCTCGCCGTGAGAAGCGTGGTGTGCCAGAGGGACTATGGCTGCGCTGTGCCGGCTGTCATCAGACCATCTTCCGCAAGCAGGCCGACGATCTGCTGGGCGTTTGTCCCGAGTGCGAACATCATTTCTATGTCCCGGCCACGGAACGAATTCATCAACTTCTGGATGAAGGTACCTTCGAGGAGTTGTTTACAGAGTTGGCGCCGGCCGATCCGCTCCAGTTCAAAGACAAGAAGGCCTACAAAGATCGACTCGTCGCCGAGCAGAAACGAACCGGGCTCACCGACGCGGCCATCGTCGGCACTGGCATGATTCGTGCCCGTCGCGTCGCCGTCGGAATCACCGACTCGGCCTTCATCATGGGCAGCATGGGAGCCGTCGTGGGTGAAAAGCTCGCGCGGCTGACTGAACGGGCCACCGAGCAAAATCTGCCGTTGATCATTGTCAGTGGCAGCGGTGGTGGAGCCCGCATGCACGAAGGGATTCTCTCCTTGATGCAAATGGCCAAAGTTTCCGCGGCGCTGGGTCGCTTCGATTCCGCCGGCGGACTGTTTATCTCGGTGCTCACCAATCCCACCATGGGTGGCGTCGCGGCCAGCTTCGCCTCGCTGGGAGATGTTGTTTTTGCCGAACCAAAGGCCCTGATCGGCTTTGCCGGACCGCGGACGATCAAGGCGACGATCAAAATCGAGCTGCCTGAGGGTTTTCAGACGAGTGAATTCCTGCTGAAACACGGCTTCATCGATCGCATCGTCGAACGCAAGAATCTCAAGAGCGAGATCGCCCGGGTGATCGATTATTGTGGAAAGTAATCGTCGGCGGTGTGTCTCGGTGATCCGTCCAGCTTCTGCGAGATTTTCTCGGCGGCGGCCCGCAGAGCCCTTTCCAGGTCGTTCTGGCCGAGCGCGCCGGGTGGCGGACGATGGCGAGTGACTATCCGAGGCGTCCCCCGGTCCGTAGAATGGGTGGCCAGGATTAGGGAAGGCATCATCCATGGGTCTGTTGGCTCGTGTCAAATCGATATTCGGCGGTGACCGGTTGGACGTTCAGTCCCGGTTCGAGCTGCTGCGCGAAGCGATTCATGGCACGATGTCCAAGTTCTATCAGGCCCGCGACCGCGACAGCGGCCGCATCGTGGGGCTCAAGGTTCTCAATGTCAAACAACACCAGGCATTTGAGAACCGTTTTCCGGGGCTCGATAAGCCCTCGGAAGGCGAGATTGCCCAGCAGTTGACTCACCCGGCAATTGTCCGCACATTCGAGTCTGGCCTGACCACCAAGAACGAACCGTACTTGGTGATGGAGTATATCGAAGGTCAGGGACTCAACACGCTCATCTCGACGCAGGACGCCGGTCTTCAACAGAGGCTGAAGGATCATCGGATGACGATCCTCCGCCAAGCGGCGGAAGCGGTCGCGGCGGTGCACGCAGCGGGCTTTATTCACCGGGACGTTTGTCCGCGCAACTTCGTGGTTTCGCCATCGATGGAAGAAGTGAAACTGATCGATTTTGGGTTGACTCTGCCGGACGAACCACCCTATCGAAAACCGGGAAATCGCACCGGCACGCCGCGCTACATGGCCCCCGAAATCGTCAAGCGGCGGCCGACCGATCGCCGCGTCGACATCTTCTCGTTTGGGGTCACGGCCTTCGAGCTATTTGCCGGCGAACCTCCCTGGCCGGGTGTCGTGACGGGTCAGGACGCGGTGATTCACGCCAGCCGGCCGGCAGCCGAGCTGAGCGAGCGATGCCAAGACATCGACTCTCGGACGGCGGCCGCGATCCAGAGCTGTTTGGCGGCCGATCCGGCCAGGCGGCCCCAGAGCATGGAGCAATTTCTCAAGGGAATCGCCCATCAGGGCCAGGAAACCGGCTGCTAGTCACGCCTCAGCCCCGATCTACCGAGACCAGGTTCTTCGGGCTCTCGGAGACGTCCCTCGGTCCGGAGTTTCCGCTCGGTCGATCATCCTTGTCAGTTCGGTCAGATATATTCTATACTGCTTGATTCGCAGCGGATGAGCGGCCAGCGCCAGGGAGGTGCGAGCATGGCACCAGAGCGGATCACGACGTCGAAGTCGGCGAAGCGGATGATTGGGTTTTCGCCGGCCGTGGTCCTGGCCATGGGCGCGGTGGTCGTTTCATTGGTGGCCCTGGCCTTTAGTGTCGGTCGTCACTTCCCGATTTCGGCCGCGACCGATTTGAATCAAGCAGGCGCCCCTACGGGCGACTTGGAAACCATAAGACAGACGGCGGCGATCGCTTACGACCAACTTGAGGTCGATCGCGGCGTCGCCGCAACCAGTACCTACAGCGCGACACGGCAAGCGAGACGAGGAGATTCGGATGACGATTGACAAGAGCTTAAAAGTTCAAAAAGGTTTGATTCGCAACCGTAGCGTGCTGACCCGCGGCGAACGACTCCAGAAACTCGTGGAGAGCGATCGTTGGGCCGAGGGAGACAGCCCCTTTGGCCTGCCGAAAGTCCGTGTCGTCCGCTTGGCGATGAAGAAGAAAAAGAAGAAGAAGGAAGAGGATACGGACGAGGCCGCCGAGGCCGAGACCAAGGAATAAGCCCTGCTTCGTTTCGTCCGCAGGGCGAGCTTCTTTCAACTCTCTCGTGGCGCGCTATGTCGCCGCGGGAATTTCTCGTCCGGCGTGGGCCGCTATCTCTCGCCGCATTTCCGCGGCAATGAAGAACGAACCGGTCACACAGACCAGCTGTTCCGCGGTGAGCTGATTCTGGGCCGCCTGCCAGGCCCGCTGGGGATCGGTGCAGAACAGCACCTCCTGAGCGCCGAGCTGACGGGCCATGTTGGCCAAGTCTTCCGGTCCGACCGATCTGGGATTGTTTAAGTAACGCGTCACAATCACCCGGTCGAATCGTGGCAGGAGTCGCTCGAGCATCCCCCGAGCATCTTTCTCGATCGTGGTGCCAAAGATAAGCGTCCGCCGGCGGGAAGCAAAACTCTCATCGAGCACGGCCAGCAGAGCTTCGACCGAGGCGACATTGTGAGCCGCGTCGACGATGATCGTCGGTCGCCGAGAGACGACCTCAATGCGAGCTCGACAGCGGGCGTCTCGCAGCCCCTGAAGAATCGCCGCATCCGGGATGTTCCAGCCCTGCTGCTGCAGCTGCTGGACGCAAGCCAGCGCGACGGCCGCGTTACGGGCCTGATGCGCCCCGAGGAGACCGAGTTCGGCGTTTTCCAGCGAGGCCTCGCGGTGATGGGACGAGAAATTTATTCTTCCTAGCGAGTTAGGATCCTCGTCACCGCCAGGGCGATAATCGACGCGAAAGTCGCGGTCGAGTTCATGGAGAGGAGCGTCCCGTTCAGCGGCGATGCGTCGAATCACGTCGCGCGGTTCTTCATCGGTAACCCCGCTAATCACCGGAATCTGATGCTTGATGATGCCGGCCTTCTCGCCGGCAATCGCGGCGAGTGTGTTGCCCAGCTGACGCATATGGTCGAAGCTGATGCTGGTAATGGCACAACAAACGGGCGTGCAGACGTTGGTCGAATCGAGCCTTCCTCCGAGCCCTACTTCCAAGATGGTTGCGTCAACCTGGGAAGTGGAAAAGTGCATCAGCGCCAAAGCAGTCGTCAGCTCAAAGTAGGTCGGTCCGATTTCTCCCTGACCGCGCGATCGTGCTTCGGCGTCCATTGTCGCCACGATCGGGCGTAACTGGTCGATGAGCGCAACAAGGGTCTTCGTTTCGCATGGAACCGAATCGATGGCCAATCGTTCTTCAATGCGATCGAGGTGAGGAGAGCTAAACAATCCGACACGGTATCCGGCGGCGGTGAGCATGGCGCTCAGCAGTGCGGCCGTCGAGCCCTTGCCCTTGGTGCCCGCGATGTGCACGATCGAGAGCTCCCGCTGGGGATCGCCGAGTCGGGCGAGCAGGTCGATCATGCGATCGAGTTTGTACTCGCGTGCCCGATAGGGAACGGAGCTACCTCGTTCGTAGTTGACGCGCGAAAACAGAAAATCGAAAGCCGCCTGATCCGCAGCAGATTGGCAGGAAGCTGACATCGGTTGAAGCTGCCCAAAAGGGGATGATTCGCGAAGGCTGAAGTTTATCGCTCCTTGTGCCACTTGTCGCGGGGGGAGATCGGCCTGTAAGAGGGGCAGGGGGATACCTCTGGCAGTTGCGAAATCACGCAAATGTGCCCTATAGTGGATCCCTTGAAAGAAGTGTCATCGACCCGGTCGGCGAGGTGAGCCAGGGGGCCTCCACGGAGGCTCTTCGCGATATGGCTGTCTCCACTCGGGCGGGTGAACCTTTTGGCGGCTGACAACGTACGACCGGTAGGGTGCTATGCGCCCACTGCGCGAAAAGCAGGCGAAAGCGGGCCCTTTCGGCTGAGGCTTTCGGGTAAGCGCTTGCTGAGGTCAGTTTCCTGACTGGGTTTGCTCGCTGGGTTTGCTGAGTGGGCTGCCTGGGGAAGCCCGGCGGGCCGGAGCGTAACATTAGACTCGAACGAGGGGCAGGAACGGGAGAAAAGAAGGCAATGCAGGCGGTCGATAGCTCTGCGAAGAAGAAGTCCGAGCAGCCCGGCGACGCGAAGGAGGTCGTGGTCGCCGCGCGTAATCTCACCAAGGTCTATCGAGACTTCTGGGGTCGCCAGAAAGTCCGGGCTCTCAACGCACTCGATCTGGAGATCCGCCGCGGCGAGGTCTTCGGCCTGCTCGGTCCCAATGGCTCGGGCAAGACCACTACGATCAAGATTCTGCTGGGACTGTTGTTTCCCACCAGTGGCGAAGCGACGATCTTTGGTCAGGACGCGACCGAAGTGACCAAGAACGAACGAATCGGGTACTTGCCCGAAGAGTCGTATCTGTATCGCTTTCTCAACGCCAACGAGACGCTCGATTTTTACGGCCGGCTGTTCGATATGTCGACCGCCGAGAGAAAGCGACGAACCGAGGAACTGATCAAGATGGTCGGTCTCACGTCGGCCGCGCGACGACCGCTCAGGGAATACTCCAAGGGGATGACGCGACGGATTGGTCTAGCGCAAGCCTTGATCAACGACCCCGAACTAATCTTGCTCGATGAACCGACGACCGGACTCGATCCGAGCGGAACACGAGACATGAAGGATCTGATCCTCCGTCTCAAGTCGGAGGGCAAGACGGTTATTCTCTGCAGTCACCTGCTGGCCGATGTCCAGGATGTCTGCGATCGCATTGCCATTTTGTACCAAGGGGAGTTGAAGGAGCTGGGCCGCGTCGACCAACTGTTGAAAGTTCGTGACGTTACACAAATTCAAGCCAAGGGTCTCGACGAAAAGGCAATCGCCGAGATTCGCGCCTTGGTGGCCGAGCACGGCGGAGAGCTGTTGAGCGTGGAGAATCCGACAACGACCTTGGAGGATCTCTTTCTGTCGATCGTTCGGGAAAGCCAGGCGCGACCTGGCAAGCGGGTTCGCGGCATGGATTCGACCGCCGATTTCCAATTACCCCCGGAAGCGTCGCGATAGCGAAACGGAAGTAGTTCGTCCATGGTGCCCACAATATCTTCTCCCTTGTCGATCGATTCCGATCTGCCACATGCGTTAGCGATTCTCTCGAACCCCGCGAGATCTCCTCTTGTCGCCAGCGCGATAAGTCCTATCGATGGTTGTTGAATACGATATCCCACCGCTCTGGAACTGGCTGTTTGGCGCCGAAGCCGGCGAGGCCACGCGCGCCACGCCCTCGGCGCTGGCGACCTTCGCCACGACCGTGCTGGTCATGCTGCTGTTGGGAGGGGTGATTGGTTATCTGATCGCCGCCTTTCGCTATGGTCCCGGCAAAGGGGCTCGCATCGTCGGAAAGACGCTGCTGCAGGGGATCATTGACCTGGCAAAGATTTCACCCCGCCGTGTCATCGGTCTCAGCGGCCTGGCGGTTCGCGAGGCTTTTCGCCGGCATGTTTGGATCGTGTTGGCGATTTACGTTCTAGTGTTGATGTTCGCGGGCTGGATGCTCAGTTCCGACAGTCCGGAGCCCGCCAAACTCTACCTGTCGTTTGTGCTTCAGGCGACCACGTATCTGTTGATTCTTGTCGCGCTGTTTCTGGCGGCGCTCAGTCTGCCGATCGATATCAAGAACCACACGATTTATACGGTGGTGACCAAGCCGGTGCGGGCAAGCGAGATCCTGCTGGGCCGATTGATCGGCTTTACGATCGTCGGCACGATGCTGCTGCTCGTCATGGCCGTGGCCAGTTATGTGTTTGTGTCTCGACTGGTGAGCCACGAACATACGCTAACGGCTGAGGTGATGCTGCCGGTTCGGGAGCAGGGAGAAGTCGTGGCCTACGCCGGGGCCACCTCCGAGGCGAATCGCCATACCCATCAAGTGCGGTTGGAAGCCGATGCCTTTCGTCCGGGAATCGCGGTGCGCACCACGCCGGAGGGAACGGCCGCCATCATAACCCACGTCACCTCCGCGGCGCGGGAGGCTGGACTTGAAATAGGCGATCGGATCGTAGCGATTGACGGAGAGCCGATTGCCTTGACCGACGAGCGAACCCCCGCGGAGCGAATTCGCGGTGCCGCCAATACGTCGGTTGAGCTGACTGTGGAACCGGCCAGCGGGGACACGGCCAAGACGTTGGATGTGGCCCGCACCAACGCCAGCGTCTATACCGACCCAGAGCAGGGACACACGCATCTTGTTTCGGCACGAGTCGAAGACGGCGAAATAACCTACACCGTCGGCCAGCCCGAGGGCGATCTGGTCGCTCGCGTGCCGATCTACGGATCTTTGCGATTCATCAATATGGATGGTGCCGAGAAGAAGCGCGGAGTCAATGTTGGCGATGTCTACAAGTACCGCACCTATATTTTCGGCGGCAAACGCGAGGCCGCGATCTGGACCTTTGACAATCTGCGCTCCGAGGATTATCCCGCCGGGCTGTCGTTCGATTTATCGCTGGGCGTCTACCGTTCCCACCGAGGGAACTTCCGAGAGGGAATTCGTGGAAGTGCGGTCGTCCGAAATCCTGACACCGGTCGACAGAGTCAGGAGATTATCTTCACCTCGCAGGAGAACAAGCTCGATCGCATCGAGATTCCGCGTCACCTGGTCGATGCGCAAGGCAACCCCTTGGAACTGTTTGATGACCTGGTAACTCCCGACGGCCGAGTCGAGATGTGGATTCGCTGTGTCGACGAGGGTCAGTTCTTCGGCATGGCGCGGCCCGACGTCTATATTCGTGCCCCGGACGGATCCTACACGGTCAATTTCATTAAGCGGTATGTCCAGGTCTGGTTACAGATGTTGCTGGTCACGGCGATCGCGCTGTTTTGTAGCACGTTTCTGAGCGGCCCCGTGGCGATTCTACTAACGATGTTTATCGTCCTCCTGGGACACTACACCAAGTACCTTTACCATCTGTCCCAATGCGTGATCTACCGAGACGAAATGACGGTCTACGACCGGTTACGCCAAGGGGGTGTCCGGTTGGACAAGATGAACGAAGCGGGCTTGGAGAGGTTCCAGATGCTCCATGACGCGGGGAGAGAGCCGTTCGTCTTCACGTCGCAGGAGCGGTTGCGCGAGGCCCATGGTCAGGGGTTGTTCGAGATGGAGATCCTGGACCGTGTCTACGGGGGGGGACCGCTGGAGGCGGCCTATCGTATCTTCACCCAAGACAACCTGATGAGCGATCTCCCCCGAGAAGGTGGCTTCTACCTCATGCGCGAGATCGACACCTACCTGATGCACATCGTTCAATCGCTCTTGAACGTACTGCCCGACTTCGAACGCTTCGGCACGGACGATTACTTGGCTCATGGGTATAATATTCACAGCGGTCTCATAGCTCAGCAGGGTTGTGCCACGTTCGCCTTTGTTCTGGCGGCCATGGTGGCAGGCTATTTCTTGCTGAAGACACGCGAGGTAGCACGATGAACGCACAACGTCGCTTTGTGAGAAAAATGTCGTATCTCGGCGCCATCGCTGTGTTGCTGTTGGTGCTGCCGTTTCTTAGCCAGCCGGGGTCGAACCGCGACGACGCCTCGCAAGGCGGCAAGCTGGCTCGCATGCGGGCCGAACATCGACTCAGCCAGGCCGATCTGGGGAACGTCGATCCGACCAGTGCCACGATGCGGTTCGCGACGTTTGGGCTCCATGGCTTGGCCGCCAACCGGCTATGGGTGAAAGCCCACGACGCCAAGGCCCGCGAGAACTGGACCGACTTCGACGCCGTCCTGGAGCAGATCGCCAACTTCCAGCCGAATTTTGTGGAAGTCTGGAAGTACCAGGCTTGGAACGTGGCTTACAATCTTCCGGTTCGGTTCGACGACTACCGCGATCGCTACGATTACGTGATTCGCGGGTTGAAGTTTTTGGAACGAGGGATCGGCTACAACGATCGAGCCACCACGCTACCGCGCGATCTGGCCTGGATGATCGGTCACAAGATTGGTCAATCGGACGAACGTCGTGCCTTTCGCCGACTGTTCATGGAAGACGACGAATACCATGAACCCTCGCCGGATAACGATTGGTTGGCTGGAACCGCGTACAAAGATCTTCGTCAGCGAGATATTCGCGACTGCTGGAAGTTGCGTTACTGGTGGTATCGCCGGATAGAAGAACGATTCGACAATGGCAAGTTGGATAAGCCGCGACATAGCGAAGCGTTGTTCTACCAAGATGCACCTCACTCGCTGATCGAGTATGCCCTGGCGCTGGTCGAGGAAGGAAAGTTCGGGGACGAAGCGAAGCGGGCCTGGACCGCCGCCGCGGAAGCCTGGGAGAAATATGGTGATCGACCGATCAAGATGAGTTACGGCTACCGGATGCGACTGCTCGATTTCGATGTCTACCGGCGTCAGGCGGTGGAACTGCTCGACGAGTTGCACGAGTTGGAGCCGACCTGGCGGCCGCAGCTGTTGAAAGATCGAAAGCCGGCGGCAACGGAAGAACAATTGGCTTTGCTGGAGAAGCCCTGGCAAGATTGCGATCGAAACGAACGGACCAAGAAGTACGATTTCATGATTCGGCTCTATGCCAATCCACGCGTGCTGTTGGATGACTTGGACGAAGAGCGGAGAGCCCAGGTACTCCCCGTCATGGATCGCTATGACTTGACGCTTGATCGCGTGCAAATGATTCGTAACTCGAGGGAACTGGTGGCCTACGAGTCTTGGCAAGTTCGCTGTGAAGTCGAACGCCAGACCAAGACCATCGAAGCCCGCAAGGCGCTGTACGAGGGCGATGCCGCGATGCGCAAGGCGCAACTCTCTAAGGCCTTGGAGTATTACGAAGAAGGTCTGGCCTTGTGGAAAGAAGTTCTCGACGAGTATCCCGTGTTGCTCGAAGATTGGTCGATGACCGACGACCTGGTCGACGTCATTGACAACTATCGTGAGATTCTGGCACAGAACGATCAGCCCTTCCCCGAACCGTTCGTCCTACAGATGGTTCTCGACAAACAAGAATCTCCCTAGGACCCGAGCTCCCCGAGGGAAGCGAATCGTTGCGGCTTGCAGGGGTGGCTCCTCGCCCGGCCTGGGTCTTCTTTCGCGAGGGCGGTTCGAGCGTAGGTGTCTGCTGGCGAGGCAAGCAGCGACATTCTATTCAGCCTGGCTTTCGCAGACTACAATGGATGGCTCGAAACGCAGCCAACCCGATTATTCGTTCGCGCTGAAATCGAAGTCGGCTCGCGTTGACTGTGTGACGGAACGAAGTTAGAGCGACCGACATCCATGACGATTCTTGAAGGAGATGGGCGATGAAATTTCGCGCGGTGTGGGGCTTGATGGGGTTGATGCTGTTCACGCTGGCCACCGCGGTGGGGTGCTCGACCGAACCGGCGAAGGCCGACGATCAGACGAACTCCGACGAGCCGAAACTCATTAAGGTGTTGATCGTCGATGGCCAAAACAACCACGACTGGAAGGCGACCACGCCGGTCATGAAGCGGGCCTTGCTCGATGCGGGTCGTTTCTCGGTCGATGTGGCCACCTCGCCGCACTTTCGCGCGGACATGAGCGGATTCAAACCGGAGTTCTCCAAGTACGACGTCGTACTCTCGAATTACAACGGCGACGCCTGGCCTGAAGAGACACAGCAGGCCTTCGTCGACTACGTCAAGAACGGTGGCGGTTTCGTCTGTGTGCATGCCGCCAACAATTCGTTTGGAGACTGGGAAGAGTACAACAAGATCATCGGCCTCGGTGGCTGGGGCGGACGCAATGAAAAATCGGGGCCGTACGTCTACTACGACAAGAACGACAAGCTCGTCACCGACACCATCGCGGGGCCGGGTGGCGGGCATGGCCCCCAACACGACTTTCTCATCGCCATTCGCGACGCGGAACATCCGATTACCGAGGGAATGCCGCGGAGTTGGCTGCACTTCAAAGATGAACTCTACGACAAGCTTCGCGGACCGGCCGCGAATATGAGAGTGTTGGCGACCGCCTACGCCCCCAAGGATAAGGGAGGCCGCGATCTGCACGAGCCGATGATGATGACCATCGACTACGGAGAAGGCCGCGTCTTTCACACGCCCATGGGGCATGCCGACTATTCCATGAAGTGTGTCGGCTTCGTTACCACACTTCGCCGCGGCTGCGAGTGGGCCGCCACCGGGGAAGTGACAATTCCCATTCCCGAGAATTTCCCCACCGCCACGGAAACGAGCTCCTACAAGTACGAATGATGAATTTGCAACAGAATCGACGTCTCTTGTCGGCGCCGCTAGGCGTCGTGGCCCTGCTCGCTGCGCTGGTTGTTGGCAGCGTCACACCCGCTCTGGCCGATCATCATGAAGAGGGGAAAGAGGCTCCGCACGTCGTGTTCGTGACCGGCGACGAGGAATATCGGAGCGAAGAATCGATGCCGATGCTGGCGCGGATTCTCGCTCGCGATTACGGACTCAAGACGACCATTTGCTATTCGCTCAACGATGAGGGATTCATCGACCCGAACAACACGCGTTCGATCTCCGGCCTGGAGGTGCTCGACGATGCCGACCTGATGGTGCTCTTCACGCGATTTCGCAATCTGCCCAAGGAGCAGATGGAACATTTCCTGAAGTACGTCGAATCGGGTAAACCGGTCGTCGGCTTTCGCACGGCCACGCACGCCTTTCAATTTGAAAAGGGTAGCCCTTATCAGGATTGGAACTACAAGAAAATCGCCGAACTGGTTGGCCAGCATTGGATTACCCATCATGGGCACCACGGCGACAAGCATCTAACCGCGGTGTCAGGAATCGACGAGGCCAACGACCACGCTGTGCTGCGCGGTGTGGAGCCGTTTCGCTGCTTCTCGTGGCTATACCATGTGGATGGCGGGAAGCACCGCCTCCAGGGCGACTCGCGGCCGCTGTTGATGGGCCAGACGCTCGAATCATCTCACAAGGACAATCCAGAGTATCCTCCCACGACGCCGGTCGCCTGGACCAAAACTTACCAAGGCGCCGACGGGACGACCGGGCGTGTCTTCTTCACCACGTTGGGCCATCCGTACGACTTCAAAGACCCGTCCATGCGACGGCTCGGTCTACAAGGCATTCTGTGGGCTCTGGGTCGTGAAGACGAGATTCCGAAGGACGGAGTTTCCACCGAAACCGTCGTTCCGTATCAGCCCACCAATGCCGGCTTTGGCAAGGTCTACAAGCCGGGAGTCAAGCCCGAGGAGCGAACGGCCGGTACCAAGTAAGCGGAACCGGACCAATCACAGACCGCGGACCACACCGCCACGGCAAACCTACGCTACTGGAGAAGGGTCGCGGTTCGACCCGATCTCCGTTCTTCCTCCTGGGGGTTGTGGGTATCGATCTTACTGCTTAGCGGCAGCCGACGCATTGCTCACCGGCAGCCGACGCACGGTTTAGCGGTCGTCCCATTCGGGGGCCTGCGGCCAAAGATTCTCGTGCGTCGGATCACTCTCGACGGGCGTCTCGACGAGCGGCGGTTGAGCCTCGGCCAGAAACGTCGCCTGCGCGGCCGCGATTTCGCGGGCCTCGCTGCGGGCCGCGGCTCGTTCCTCGCGAACTTCGTCCTGAAGATTGCGAATCAATGTAGCGATGTAAGGATCGGCCCACGGCAGCAGATCACGGGCACGAGGGCGACTCGGGAGGCGACCTTCTTCCAGGCCAAGCGTTTCGTTGACGGGGACTTCGACGACGATGCAGCGAATGTTACTGGCGACCATTTGACGTTCCTCCTTGAAATGAAAAATGCGAATGCGTTTTAGATGGGACTTGTTTGTCCGGCTTCCCATGACTCGCAGAACGGAGCTTGGTGATTCCGGGTGAGTCGCAGGGGAGTCGAACGCTCCGGATGACTGCGACACGGTGAAAGGCATAATGCACGTTTGGGGCCAAACCCTGAAAAAAACTTTTTCTTTCGCCGACTGCCACGTGCCAGACCCCGATGAAATAAGCACTTAGAAAATTTGCGCCGGTGGTGTTTGTTCTTCCTTGGGGTGGGCGCGGGCCGCCGCGAGCTAAGGAAGAATTTGCAACGCACCTTGCAACGGTGCGTTAAGCGGGGCAGAAGATGGAAACTATCCGTGCCGATCGCAAGAAATACGGATTATTTCGACTTTTTCTCAAGTTCCGCCTGCAAATATTCGACCGCCTTGTCGAGCTGCGGATCGAACAACACCGTGGACGCCGCCTGCTGCCTGGTCTGACTCTCCGGGCTGGTCGCCTCTTCTTCCACGAAGAGGGCGTCGCGGGCACTACGTTCCTCCTTGCGCCGAATCTCCTGTTCGTCGTCGAAAGGCAGATCCCAGCCTTCATCGGGACGAACTCCCCAGTCGTCTTCTTCGCTGACCCCCTCCATTTTGTGAATCTGTTTGTTGCTCGGCCGCCAGAAGGTATTGGTAGTCAACTTGAGAAGGCTACGACCTCGTTCCAGGTCGATCACTTCTTGCACCGAACCTTTTCCAAAGCTTCGGGAGCCCACGATTACCGCACGATCATGATCTTGCAGACAGGCCGCAAAGATCTCGCTGGCGCTGGCACTCTCGCCGTTGACCAGAATAACCAATGGAAACCCGTTGAGGGTCTTATTGTCCTGGGCGTAGAAGACCTGGACGTCCTTTCCAAATCGATCGCGCGTCGAAACAATCAGCCCATCCAGCTTGGATCGATCGATGAACATATCGCAGAGCTGCACTGCCGCGGTGAGGTATCCCCCTGGATTGCCGCGGAGATCGAGAATCAGGGCTTGAATCGGCCCTTGTTGCTGAAGCGTGTCGATGGCCGCTTGCAACTCCTTGACCGTGCGATCATTGAACGCCTTGATCCGGATATATCCGATTCGAGAATCTTTCGCGGAAATGAAATCCCACTTCCGCTCCGAGTCGGCGAATTCACCAACGATCGTATCGACGTCGATCTCCTGCCGAGTGACCTGGAAAGTCCGCTCCTCTCCGTCGCGCAGTACGGTAATGTCAACCTTCGTGCCGGCAGGCCCTTTGATTCGGTTCATGGCGTCATTTGAGGGAAGCTTCTTCCGGTCTTCCTTCACCTCTTCCGTCAGATGAGTAGCGAGGCGATGTCCGTCGACCGCCACGATTTGATCACCCGCGCGGAGCCCCGCGTCGTGGGCCGGTGTTGGCCTTCCGATCAGAGTGTCACCAATGAGCAGTTTGATCGCTTTCGTCTCTTCATCGAAATCCGACTCCATTTGGACTCCGATGCCGGCAAAGTGACCTTCGAGTCCTGATTGATAAGGCTCCTTGTCCTCGCGTGAAACAAATTGCGTATGTTCGTCCAGCTCCTGGGTCATGCCGATCATAGCGGCATCGAACAGCGCTTGCCGATCGATTTCTTCCAGTCCTCGTCGTGTGATCACGTCGATGGCTTCGGCCAAGAACAATCCCTCGCGGGTACGATCCAGGCGGTGGTAGCAGGCCATCGAAGCGATCGCGATCAACGAGATGATGAACATATTGAGACGAGGCATCGACGATGGTCCTTTATTTCAAACGTAGAGAGAGCTCGTGCGACCGGGAACTCTCCAGTATCGTATCCCCAATATCGTATCCATCGCTGAGCCAACTGACAAAACACCTCGCGCCCACCCGGTTGTTTCGCCCTCTGGCAGCCCGGTACGATAAACTGCCATCAGACGGAGATGCGGGCCTGATAGACGTCGCCCGCCGAGTGCCTCACGACGGAGAAGAAATCGATGTTAAACTCCCCTCAGGATCCGCGGTTGCACCAGAGCCGGCCTATCGACAACGACTGGACAGTTCGGCGGGGCTGGCTGGTGCTGCTGTTTCTGGCCGTCACGTTCTCGGGCTGTGCCAAGGAAGAAGTCCCACAGGAGAGTGAGTCGCAACCTTTCAATTTGGTGGTCGAGTATGCCGATGCTCGCGAGGCGCGACGAATGCCCCTGCCCTGGAAGCAAGGCATGACAGTCATGGACGCCCTGCGACAGGCTGCCGAGGAGGGCGTCATCGAGTTCAAGAGTCGCGGAGAAGGGCCCACGGCCTTTGTGCGGTCGATCGACAGGATCGAGAACGAGGGCGGCGGGGAGAACGCCAGAAACTGGATTTTCTTGATCAACGGAAAGAAATCGCCGGAATCGGCCGGTGTCTCCAAGATATCGGCGGGTGACGTCGTATTGTGGAAGTTCAGTACGTCGGTAGAATAGCTAATCTTACGCAGTCAGATCCGATCGATAGGAGTCGACGTTGATGTCTTCAAATTCGTTACGAGCCGCGGCCGTGTTCTTCGTCTTGGTAGCCGTTGGCGTGGCAGGCCGGTTCTTGTTTCACGACACCGATCAATTCTATCGACCGAACTTCACGCCGACCGTGGCGGTGGCCTTGTTTGCCGGCTTTTATTTCCGCCGCATGAGCGTCGCGATGCTGGTGCCCCTGACGGTGATGGCGATCAGTAACTTGTGGATCGAAAGCTACGGCAGCTGGGGCGTGATGGTGACCGTCTACCTGGCTCTCTGTTTTCCTGTCTTGCTGCGAGGATTGTTTCGCCACGGCGGCGAAACGCCAGTTGGTACCGGTCTGCGTATCGCCACGGGAGTTTTGGCCCCTTCACTCGTCTTCTACCTGACCACCAACTTGGCGGTGTGGTGTTTCCAGACATACTATCCACCTACCTTCGCGGGCCTGGTCGAGTGTTATTACTACGCTTTGCCCTTCTATCGCTGGTTTTTGCAAGGCGACTTATTATTCATTCCGATGACCTTCGGCAGCTACGCGGCAGTTCGATATTTGGCCGCGCGAAGCGAAACGCAAGCCGAAGCATCGCCCGCATTGACGCTTTCTCGCTAGGCTCAGAGAGAGCGACGGTGCTTGTTCGGTGCTGCCCAAACCGATGGCGCTGTAAAGATGCCCGCCCTTAACAGGGACTGCCGCCTTTGACACTCTAGAGCGGAGATGGCCCTGGCGGGCCGGGCGCCAGCAAAGATCGAGTCGTCGGTAAGATCGATCATCGTGGCGATCGTCGATCACCACGGAGAGTCTGGCGAGAAACTCATTCCTCGCTGTCGGCCAACGCGAACTGATTCTGCAGACGATCTGCCCCTCGCGTCACATCACTTGTCTTCAGACGACCATTGCCGGCCTGTCGAACGCCCAACTGAAGCGTTCTCACCATCTTGATTGCCAGCTTGACACTCTCTTGTGAGTCCTCGCCAACCCAAGCCAACAGCCCGGTGGGTAATTCCAACTCCTCGTCGTCTCCTCTCGCCGGCTCATCTTCGGATGTATCCGGAACGATGCCTCGCAGCGCCACCAACACGCACTCGATCGAAGCCATGAGACGAGCCGCTGGGATGCGGGACTTGGGAGTTTCCAGCAACGCCACCTCTGCACGGCAAGTGTCGGCCGCCAGCTGGGCTAGTTTGGCAAGCAAGAGTTCGATATTCAGGTCCTCTGGAGGATTGTCGACGACGAGTCTGCCGAGTGCATCGGCCGCCGCACAGCGGACCGCAATTGGTTCGGACTCGTCACCCAGGATGCTCTCGAGCTGGGTGACGACCTGTCCAGACTGTCCTGCGTAGCCGACCGTCCCGATGATTTCGAGTGCCAAACGTCGATACCAGGTGGGCCCCACATCGGTGAACCCCGGCGGCTTCGTCTTGGCCAGTCTCAGCATTTCTCCGACGATTAGATTCTTCTCGGTCTCATTCCGATCGGGATTCGCCACCAGATGACGCTTGAGTCCCAGTAGTGCCGCAATCCGTACGGCGTCGGGCGCGGGTCCCGACTCGGTCTTGGCGAAACTCTCGCGTGTCGGTTGATAAGGACGTCCGATAGCCAAATCAAGCATCGGCGTAAAAGCCCTGGCGTAGGGAGTCGCCGGTTTGGCAATGAAGCGCTCGCCGCGATCCGATCGAACCTTGGCTTTGCTGCTGTCGAGCATGCCAAGCAGCAACATGGCGTTATAGCGGACCGCCGGATGAAAGTCCTTCTTCGCCGGAGCCAGACGATCGACCGCATCGGTGACATCTTTATTCTTCATCGTGAACAGACGAGGTCCCAACCAGTAAACGTCGACGATCTTTCCATTTTTGAGACGGGCTCGCCTGCCGCCGCGAGCGACTCCATAGGCGAACGTGGCGACGATCTGGTTGAGCATATCGACATGTTCCGAATTTCCAATTCGCGAGCGAAATTGTTTGTCGAGTTCTTCTCGAAACTCCGGCAAGCTGTCCCACATGAAGGCCTGTGTCATTTGAGGCAGGTACTTCTGGAAGTAGTAATCGTCGAAGCGTTTCTTTCGCGCACCCTGCATCGCGTCTTCGGACTGCCAGATTTCCTTGGCGTTGGCCGTCTCGGCACGCGACGGCTTGCCCTCGATTTCCAGAAAACGCGAAGCCGGCTTCTTGGCGGCCGGATCTTCATCCGGCTGGGCCCAGCAGGCCGATGGCAGAGAGAATGCCAGCGCCAGGGACGACAGACCCAAGGACGAAAGCAGAACCGCCCGGAACGAATGGCGAATAAGAAGACGTTGCACGCAACGCGACATGGTCGATGCCTCCTGGAGTCTGTTCCTCTCCGCTCAGAGCGAAGAGATGCGTTCCCGCAGCGGAACGCCAATCGAGCCGTCTGGGAGCCCATCAGGACCCTCGAAACGGCAAAAACCTCTACTTTAAGCTACTCTCACCACGGGGAATCTGTCAAGGAATCGCACGATCACGGCTCGTGTCAGAAAGGCCATGGGCCGCCTACAATAAGCCGCTATGGCCCTGCTCTACTCCCATTCTCGATTCCTCGACCACGACACCGGGCAACATCCCGAGCGACCCGAACGGCTCCGCCAGGTCGTTCGACACCTTCAGCGGACGGGACTCGATGAGCGCTGTGAGAAGGTCGCCTGGACAGAAATCAGCGAGTCGCGGATGGCGCTCGTTCACGACCCGCAATACTTGGCGCACTTGTCCCAGTTCGCGGCTCAGGGCGGCGGACGCATCGAGCAAGACACGTTGGTTTCCGACGCTTCCTACGAGGTGGCTCGCCTGGCCGCCGGGGCGGCCTGCGACGCCGTGGAACGTGTTGTTGCCGGCGATCATCAACAGGCGCTCTGCTTGTCGCGACCGCCAGGACATCATGCGCTTCGTCGCGGGGCGATGGGATTCTGCCTGCTCAATCACGTAGCTCTGGCGGCGCGGGTAGCAACGGCCGAACTCGAAATCGATCGCGTTCTGATTGTCGATTGGGACGTCCACCACGGGAACGGGACCCAAGAGACATTTTGGAAAGACGAGCAGGTCGGCTTCTTTTCGATACATCGCTGGCCGTTTTATCCTGGCACCGGCGCGGGCGACGAAACCGGCAGTGGCGCGGGCCTGGGCACCATAAGAAACGTACCACTGGAGTTCGGTGTCTCGCGCGAAAGCTATCTCGAGCATTTCGCGCACGAACTGCGACACTTTGCCGATCGCATCCAACCGCAGCTGGTGCTACTCAGCGCCGGCTTCGATAGTCATCGCGACGATCCGGTCGGATCACTCGGCTTGGAGACAGAAGACTTCGAGTCGCTCACTCGCGTGGTGCAAGAAGTCGCCGCGACCCACGCCGCGGGGCGATTGGTCAGCGTGCTCGAAGGAGGCTACAACCCGGGCGTATTGGCCGGCTGTGTGGAGGTCCATCTGCGAACGCTGTTGGAGCCGGGCGACAGCTAGCTCACCAATCTGGCTTCGCGAGCGAATCCCTTGATGGGCTCACTTGCTCGTTAGCGGGATCACCCCATCCCAACCGCTGGGAGCGGTGCGATTATGCTGGGCGATGAGCACGGTAAGAAAATCTTTGGCCCGATCATCCGACGGGATACGATGCAACAGTTCAAAGGCGTCGGCCCAGTCTCCGCGGATCAGGGCGGCCAAGGCCGATTCGTAGTCCTCGATGTGGGCGTCGGTCAATTGAGGATACTCCGCTTGCGGCGGCAATAGCTCGCTCACTTCAACCGGTGTCTTGAGTCCGTAGGGCCGCACCACCGCGAGCCGACGAACGCGCGCTTCGTCTTTGTCAAACTGCTGGCGAACTTGGGCACTGGTCGGTTCATCCATGAGGATGGGAGCCTGCAGGATCTTTGTCATACCTTCCAAACGCGCGGCCAGATTGACCACCGGGCCGAAGACCGTGACCTTGACGACTTCCTCGGTACCGATCTTGCCCGCCACGGCTCGACCGGTGGCCAGACCAATGCCGGCTCGAAAATCGGCCAAGGCGTGTTCGGTCATCGCGGCGGCCCGCTGGAACTCGGTGCGAATTGCCAAGGCGGCCCGAGCCGCCAGAGCGGCGGAGTTTTGTTGGGGTAATGGCCAACCCCAAAAACCCATCACCGCATCGCCTTGCAAGTCGCCGACAACTCCACCCGCGCCCAGGATGCGTTGGGTGGTCACTCCCAAGGCCTGGCTGACGCGATCGAGAAGCCCCAACAGATCGTCGGCATGCTGTTCGCTACGCCGTGAGAAGCCACGCAGATCGCAGAACAACACCGATACATCCGCTTCGCGCGGAGTCAGCACCGTGTCGGGGTCTTCGTGCGCCAGGGCGGACATCACCACCGGGGCGAAGAACTGACGCAGGCCCGCCTGACGATGTTGCAGCTGTCGATTCTCCAGAGCGCTATTCAACGAGGCCGCGACAACTTCCGTAAACTTCAGATCGTCGCGGAGCTCGCTGGCCTGACCTTCGCTGCCGACGTCGATCGTATCATCGGTCTCGGTCGTAAAGCGACCGCTAACATAAATGGCGCTACGACGGTGAGTGTTATTCGGCAGCGGTGTGCAAAACGCCCAATCGGCTTCTTCGGCGACGGTGAACTGCGACGATTCAGACGACTTCCAGAGGTGCAACACGGCGGTATCTCCTCGCAGCGCCTCACGAATGAGCCTCTCGCTCGGTTGGAAATCGCCGCTGGAGACGCGACGACGATCCCAGTGCAAGACCTCGATCGGATAGGAATTCGGGTCGGAGGAACCTGAACCTTGTTGCTCGTCGTTTTCATCGATCCCCGCGGTGACAAAGGCCACGGCCGTGGCACGCGAAATACCGGCCAGCAGCAGATTGGCGAGATTGGAATAGAGATCGCGGTCGTCTTTGCATGTGGCGATCAGTTCGGCCAGCCGGCTGAGCAACGTGATCCGCTGATCGGCATCACGAAAACGAAGATTCTTGAGATCTTCGATGCGAAAGGTCTGCTCGACCGCCGGCGGAGGAACCTGCAGAGAAACGTTGGCCCGGTCGTCCGACAGGGTAAAGGTTGTCTTGCCGATGACAAAATGGTCGCCGACCGAAACGTCGAAGAGGTCGGTCGGGTTGCCGCGCAGATAGACCGGATTGCTGGCGTGCGGCAGGCAGCGAACCTGCAGCTTGCCCTTGCTAAACCGCAGCTCGGCGTGCTGTCGGGAGATGCTACTGTCCCAGGTCGCGGCCCATTCGCCACGGCGACCGAGCACGATCGTCTGGTCGGACGGCATGGTCCGCCGCCAGCGATCGGTCGGATTATTTCCCTGGGCAATCAGGTCGGCCATCGGAATTAGCTCGGGATTAACTCGTGGTGAGCGAGCACAAGAAATTCTCCCTCCGCCGATCGGCGAAGGGAAACCCTCTTCGTGTACCGCGGGTTACTCGTTCTTCTTGTCGTCGCTTCGCTTCTGTTCTGGGACCAATGGACCGCTGGGCGGCGATCCCATCTGTTGCTGTCGAATTTGTCCCACGTCGGGTAGGGTCGCCATGGTTTCGGTCGCCGCCACCGACAGACCGCCGCCGTTTCGCGAGGCGCTGGCCGCGGTGGTCCTATTGAATCGACGCACGACATAGCCCCACAGCAACATGATGACCAGCGTGATCAACACCAAGGCCAACAGGCTGACAGTGGTGAGCGAACGGCGCAGCTCGACCAGCGAGTTCCCGATGGCGTCATCGTAGGATTGTTGGACAATGACAAACAGACCGGTGTTTTCTTCTTGGCCCGTCGATCGGCTGACGACACGCACCGGGACCATATCGGCCAGCCAGCGTCGGTCGAACTCGCGGCCGTCGACATCTTTTCCGTAGGGATCTCGATAGTCTCTCCGCCGCTCGTCAACGTCGGGCAATTCGTCGTCTCCCAGGCGAACCTCACTCAGGCGCTCGGGAAACTCTCCCGCGCTGTGGAGTTTGTCCAACAGCGGATGCTGGAGGATCAGTCCTTTATTTTCGCCTTCGCGGCGATCGATCAGCACATCAAACCGTTTGTCGCTTCCCCGCAACTCGTCGTCGGCGTTCTCAATCAGTTCATCGAACGCACCCAATTCGACGGTCAGGGCGACGATGCCCAAAAATTGCTTGGAATCGTTGTCGTCGAACACGGGCGTGGAAATGGTCGCGATCCAATGTCCCGTAGCTTGTGACGGGAAGGGGGCTGAAATGTGGGTATCCTGAACGTGGTCGCCCGCGCCGGGACGCCAAGCATTGTCCTGATCCGCACTGGCGCCGGTGAAATAAGTTCGCCAACCGTAATTCTTGCCAACTGTCGGGCTCATGGGATCTCGGGCCACCTGTAGGCCGAGTGTGTCGTTGACGAACCAGCTGGCCGCTTTCGGTTGCCGTAGCCCGCTATGACGCTGCAGCAAGAGCTCGGTCACCTCGCGTTGCAACGGATGTTCGGTCAACTCCTTGCGCAACCGCGCGGCTTCGGCGGCCCGCTCCGGTTGGTTGATCGCCGGGTCATTCAGTTTTTGGCGCAATTCGATCAGTGTCGGATCGGCGAGTAGTTTCTTGAAACGTTCCAGAAACTCGCGATCCTGGGCCAGCTGTTCTACCGCCCCGAAGCGGCGATTCATCTCGAAGCTGGCCCGATCGGCCACCCGCCGCGCGGTCCCTTCCGTCTCGCTGAGGCGACTTTCCGTCAATTGCGTTTCCAGGTGCCGGATCGAATTATCGATCAATCGCCAGGCAAAGAACGCCACGACCAAAACCAGCAGCGCCGGACCGATCGTACCCAACACGACCAGCGGCCATCGCTGCCGCCGAACTTCTCGGACCTGCAGGTCGTCGAGCACCGCCTGGACGTTCGGATAGCGAAGCTTCGGTTCCGGTTGCAAACAGTTATCGATAATCTCCGCCAACGGCTTGTCGACGCCCGGCACCTTGCGATGTTCGGTCGGTGTAGGAGCGTGACGGATGGCGTTGCGGTAAGTCAGCAGTCGATCTTCCAACCCACCGGCAACGTCGAGCTTCTTGATAACCTTGTCATCGCGGTGCGGCGGCGCACCGGTGAGCATCGTGTAGAGCAGGGCCCCCAAGGCGTAAACGTCCCAGGTCGCGTCGGGAACCGCGTTCATGTCGGCTTGCTCGGGCGCCATGTAGAATAAGGTGCCGAGGGCCGGAGTCTGCTCGTGTGACAAACGCGACTGTCCGAAGTCGGCCAACCGCGGTTTCGCGTCCTGGTCGAGCAACACGTTGGCCGGCTTGAGGTCGCAGTGCAGGACGCCGCGAGCATGGGCATGCATCAGCCCGACCGCCACCTCGCGGAACGTTTCCACCGCGTCGGCCACCGGCAGCGGCCCTTCGCGGGCCAGCCGGTCTTCGAGCGAGCCCTGCTCGATGTATTCCATCACGTAAAAGGGCGGGGTCGCGTCCCAACCGACATCGAGCAGCTGCACCACATAGCGGTCGGCCGACAGGAAGGCGAGCTTTTCCACCTCGCGCGATAGCAGCGCCCAGTCGAGGCCACCACGATGGGTATAGAACTTGATCGCCACCCGACGCTGGGTATTCCGATCGACCGCCACCCAAACTTCGCCATAAGCGCCCGAACCGACGAAGCGCTGCATCTGATAGCCGGGAATCTCCGCCGGCGCGCGGGTTCCCTGGAGACTCAGTTCCTTCGACCGCTGCAGATCGTCATGCGATTGAAATTCGGTGCGCTCGGTCATAGCCGGGATCGATCCGTCGGGCGACTGGTGAACACTTCGCGACTCCCTACTTCGGCACACCGCTCTGCTGGCGGCCGCTGTCACGAAGGCATTGGCTAGCGTTATAGTAACAGAATGCGATGTTCTGAAAACTCCGATAACAGCTGGCCGGCAATGAGACGCTGGCCCTCGCCGACACATCGAGCACGCCGGGTGTGGCTCATCGGGTCGCTAGCGGTCGCCTGGAGCGCGACATTTTTTGGCTGTGGAGGAGAACCGCCACCGAAGCCGCCGCAGCCGGTCGGTAACCGGCCACCGCCGCCGGCGCGAGCCGCCACCAGCGTATCGACCCCGAGCCCAGCGGAGCAACAAGAAGCCGCGCCGCTGGACGGACGCGACGGCCGGAATCTAACGCTCGACCGATTTCGTCCGCAAGCCATGCTCAAGGTTCCCGAACACTTATTGCGTCGCGCGAAATTTCCCGTGGTCGACGTGCATGTTCACCCCCGCATTCGACAGTTCGAGGACCGGCTCGACGATCTTGTCCGGCTGATGGATGAACAGAATATCGCGGTGGCCGTCAGTCTCGATGGTCGACTGGGCGAACCACTTCAGGATCATCTTGACGTTCTCTGGAATAAGTATCGGGATCGCTTCGTCGTCTACGCCAATATCGATTGGCGCGGCACGGGTCAGGAGTCGCAACCCGAGACCTGGGATTGTCATCGCGACGACTTCGCGCGGCGCACCGTTCTGCTCCTGGAACACGCCAAGCAACTGGGAGTCAGCGGGCTGAAGTTGTTCAAACAATTCGGGCTCGGATATCGAAATCCCGACGGATCGCTGATCAAGATCGACGACCCACGCTGGGACCCGATCTGGGAGGCCTGCGGGCGGCTCGGCCTGGTCGTCATCATGCACACGGCCGATCCGGCCGCGTTCTTTGAACCGATCGACAAGACCAACGAGCGTTGGGAGGAATTGCATCGTCGACCGAACTGGAGCTTCTACGGCCCCGAGTGGCCTGCTCGCGACGAGCTGTTGGAGGCCCGTAACCGAGTCATCAAGCGGCACCCCGACACGACCTTCATCGGCGCCCACATGGCCAACAATGCCGAAGATCTGGCGACCGTCGGAAGCTGGCTCGATGAGTACCCCAATCTGTACGTCGAGATCGCCGCCCGCATCGCGGAGCTGGGGCGCCAGCCCTACACCGCCCGGGAGTTCTTCCTGAAGTATTCCGACCGCATCATGTTCGGCTCCGACGGTCCCCGTGCCCCGGAGCGGCTGTGGTATCACTGGCGGTTCCTGGAGACGCGCGACGAGTATTTTCCATACGCCGAGAATGACTTTCCTCCCCAGGGGTTTTGGCGAATCTATGGCCTAGGGCTGCCCGATGAAGTGCTGCGGCAGGTCTACAACGGCAACGCCGCGCGGCTGATTCCGGGCGTGCGGCAACGGTTGGAAAAGTACCGCGACGAGCAGGCCGCCAGCCGCTAGCTTACGAGAGAATCTGTTCGGGCAGCCGGCGGGCGCGTTCTATCTAGGTCCGTTTCGACAATCGCGTTATCATACGTGGCGGTTCCCCTTCACCGGCTCCGGCCCCAGGGCAATCCCGAGTTTGATAAGTCACGAACTTGACAGACGACATCCGAAAGAGGCAATCAGCAGCGATGACGGAAATTCGTACCGAACACGATTCGATGGGGGACGTCCGCGTTCCGGCCCAGGCTTATTACGGCGCGCAGACCCAGCGGGCGGTGGAGAACTTTCCCATCTCGGGGCAAACCCTGCACCCGGCGTTGGTTCACGCCATGGGACTCGTCAAGTTCGCCGCCGCGGTGGCCAATCACGATCTCGGAAAGCTCACCGGCTCGGGCAAGTGCCCGCTGACCGACCAGCAGGTGGAGGCCTTGTTGCAGTCCGCCCGCGAAGTCTCCGCCGGCAAGCTCGACGCTGAGTTCCCTATCGATGTCTATCAGACGGGAAGCGGCACCTCGAGCAATATGAATGTGAACGAGGTGATCAGCAATCGCGCCGTCGAGATTCTGGGAGGCGATCGCTTCGCCGCCGACAAGGCGATTCATCCCAACGATCACGTCAACATGGGCCAGAGCACCAACGACACCTTTCCCACTGCTATTCATGTCGCCGTCGCCAGCGAGATCCAACAACATCTCGTACCGGCTCTGAAAAAATTTCAGCAGACCTTGGCCACCAAGGCGGCCGAGTGGGACGAGATCATCAAGATCGGACGAACCCACCTGGCTGACGCCACACCGCTACGACTCGGACAAGAGGTCGGCGGGTTCGCGCGACAGCTCGAGCTGTCGGTCGAGCGGGCCGAACGGGCGATCGCCGCGGTTCGCGAACTGGCCGTCGGCGGAACGGCCGTCGGCAGCGGCATCAACACCCATCCCGAGTTCGGAGCCCGCGTGTCGGCCGTGTTGGCCGAAGAAACCGGCATCGACTTCATCGAAGCGGTCGACCACTTCGAGGCCAACGCCCAACGCGACGGGCTGGTGGAGTGTCACGGTCAACTGCGAACCATTGCCAGTACCCTATTCAACATAGCGAACAATATTCGTTGGCTCGGTTCCGGACCGCGCTGCGGTTTCTACGAACTCAAACTCCCCGACCGTCAGCCAGGTAGCTCGATCATGCCCGGCAAGGTCAATCCGGTGATGTGCGAGAGCATGATGCAAGTGGCGGCCCGCGTGATGGGCAACGACCAGACCGTGGCCATAAGCGGGGCGACCGGTGGTCAGTTTCAGCTGAATATCATGATGCCGGTGATGGGCCAGACGACGCTGGAAAGTGTGTCGATTCTGGCCGGCGCGACCGATGCCTTTGTCGAATTTTGCGCGATCGAAATGGAAGCCAACGTCGAAGCAGCCGAAGCGGCGGTCGAGCAGAGCCTGTCGATGGTCACCAGCCTGAACCCTCATATCGGCTACGAGATGGCGGCGGCGCTGGCAAAAGAGGCCTTCAAGTCGGGCAAGACCATTCGCGAGCTGTGTATGGAGCGAGAGATTTTATCGGAAGAATTACTGAACGAAGCACTCGATCCGATGCGGATGACCGAACCCCAGAACTAATCGTTGGAGCGAGGGTCGATCCAGGCGTGGTCGATCCGCGGCGTCCTCCCGGGGCGCGTAACGAACTGACCACCTAAGAAAAGAGGATGAGACGATGTGGAGTCGAATGCTAACGACGACGCCCAATTTTCTCTGGCGAATGCGGACCGCGCTCATGGTCAGCGTGGTGGTAGGCGGCCTGCTGGCTGAGAGCCCCCCCACCTTCGCCCAACCAGACGCGGGTACAAAGGCTGCCGACAGCAAGGATGCCGAGTCGAAGCCCGCCGAAGCGGCGAGTCCTTCGCAACAGGCGATCCGCAAGGCGTACCGCATTTCTCAGAAGGCCAGGAGCGAACAGGATTATCTGCAAATGATCCAGCTGCTGGATAAAGCGCTCACCGACAGTACCGCCACGGAACGGGCTCGTCGAGACGCCTCGCGGCTGAAGGGCTGGGCTCACAACCGACGTGGTGAGATTTTGGCCCGTCAGGGAAAAGAGAAGAGCGCCACGGTTCAATTCGATTTGGCCATTCAACTCAACGGCGATCATTGGAAGGCCCGCTACAATCGCGGTGTGAGCCACTCGCTCGCAGGCGAACTCGACAATGCGATCGACGAACTCAATCGGGCGATTGAACTGAAGCGCGATTATCCCATGACCTGGTTCAATCGAGGCGAGGCGTTTTACGCCCAGGGTAAGCTCCGCGAGTCGATTCGAGATTACACCGAAGCGATTCGACTGGATCCTGAAAACGCGCGGTTCTATCATCACCGCGGCTATTCCCATTACAGCCTGAGAGAATACGACAAGGCGATTACCGATTTTGATAGCTCCATCGAGTTCAAATCGGATGACGCCGTGCCGTACATCTATCGAGGCGACGCTTACGCCGAATTGGGCAGTTATCAACAGGCATTGCAAAATTATCGTCGGGCTCTCGATTTGAATCGGGAGTTGGGACGGGCCTATCTGAGCGTGGCCTGGCTGTTGGCGACCTGTCCCGACGAGCAATTCCGCGACGAGGATCAGGCGTTGGCGGCGGCCAAGAAAGCGATCGCCCTGGATGGAGAGGACGCGGGACATCGCTATCTGGAGGTCCTGGCGGCCGCTCAGGCCAACGCGGGGGAATTCGCCGAGGCCCAAGAGACCCAGACTCAGGTCGTCGAGCAGGCTCCCGATACAGCTCAGGAAGATTGCAAGGTGCGACTGGCTCTCTACAACCAAGATCGGCCGTATCGCCAGCAACCGGCGCCGGTGGCCGGCCAGTGGCGGCCTCAAAGCGAGCCTTGAACTAAGATAGGTTCACCACGGCTCGTCGAGGTCTTGAATCAAAAAGACTCGCCGCGAGGCGCAGTTGAGGGGCGGCCCGGCGGTCTCCTTTCGCGGGTATGGTTTCGTTCCTTCCCTTGTTCTTCGTGAAGATGCTCTATGGATAGCCCCTGGATCCAGTTGGCCGCGATCGTCGTGGCTCCTTTCGTTTACCATATTTGGTGGAAAGACTACCAGGCGCAGGCCGGTGGCGAGACGATTGAGAACGCCTTGCCCGGCGCGACACCGGTGGCCACCTGGGTGACGATCCTGGCGGTGGTGGGCGTTCTGGTCATCTTCGCATTCGAGGTCGCCGGCGAGTACGCGCTCGATATTGTCGAGCAGCAGACCGAGATGACCATCGTCATGGCGGCCTATTCGATCATCATCGCTTCGGTCATCGAGGAGGTGATCTTCCGCGGTATCTTGTATGTTGACCGCTCAACGGCCAGCTTGATCGCCAGTATCGTGGCCATCTCCGTGCTGTTTGCCGTAGTGCATGGTCACTTTTGGACCTACGAGCCGGCCAAAGGTGCCAGCTGGTGGAACTTCTTCGACGCCACGTTAACTTTCGACTTTGGCGTGAAAGCCTGGTTTACTACCGGCGTGCTGTTTGTCCGTTCGCTGTGGTTGTATGCGATGCGATTTATTCCGGCCAATCCGCGGCGGTCGCTGATTCCCTGTATCGTGGCGCACGCGATCGCCAACCTGGCCGTGGTGATCGCCAAAGCGATGCAAGGCAAACTACTGCTAGCGTGGGAGGCCTGAGCGGGGGCAGAACCAGGGTCGGGCTTCACTAGCACTGCTTCGACTGAGTCGCGGGCAGGCCGGATCTTGCTCTCCCGGCTGCCGCCGACGAGAACCCCTATAGCGAGCTGATGAGAGTTTCTAACCCCCCAAACCGGCAAAAAGAGGCGATTTCGAGGCGATTGGCCAGTCGTCTCGGCCACTCCGATTGGAGAGCGGGGGCAGCCGCCGCATGAGGCACGTCGGATGGGGAGCAGGTGGGACTGATCGGACTGGTTAAATTTGAGTGATTAGCTCAATTGAGACTGGCTTTCCGGTCGAAAACCAGTTAGAATCTGGGGTTTTAGCGTCCCGCCTACCGATCGTCCTCTCCGGGGATCGGAATCGACGCGTGGTGAAGGATGTCACCGCGTTCTCCAGAAGTATCTCTTTCGCGCGTCTTGTCGACGATCGGCAAGCGATGCGAGTGTTGTCCTGTTTTGTTGTTCCCGTAGTTCTGTATTGCGTTGCCATGAATATTTCCAAGTTGCGTAACATCGGTATCTCAGCCCACATCGACTCCGGCAAGACCACGCTGAGCGAGCGAATCTTGTTCTATGCCGGCCGCATCCACCGCATGCAAGAAGTGCGTGGCGAGGGAGACGGGGCGACGATGGACCATATGGAACTCGAACGCGAACGCGGGATTACGATCACCAGCGCCGCGACGACGGTCAGTTGGGATGGATACACGATTAATCTGATCGACACGCCGGGCCACGTTGACTTCACGGTCGAGGTGGAACGCAGTCTGCGAGTTTTGGACGGGGCCGTACTGGTTCTCTGTTCGGTCGGGGGTGTGCAGTCGCAGTCGCTCACCGTCGATCGCCAAATGAAGCGCTATCACGTTCCCCGCGTGGCGTTCATCAACAAGATGGATCGCATTGGGGCCGACCCCTTCAGCGTTGTCGAACAAGTTCGGGACAAGATGAAGGCCGACGCCGTCTTGATGCAACTCCCGATCGGAGCGGAAGAAGATTTTGAAGGCGTGATCGATCTGGTCACGATGCGAGCCCTCTACTTCGATGGCAGCGGCGGAGAGACCGTTCGCGATGAGGATATTCCCGAGGCGCTGGCCGATCAGGCCGCCGATGCTCGCCAGGCGATGCTCGAAGCGCTCTCGATGTACAGCGACGAGTTGATGGAGTTGTTGCTCGGCGAAGAAGAAATCTCCGAGGACTTGATTCACAGCATCCTCAAAGACGCGGTGCAAAGTCAGGACTTTACGCCGGTCTATCTGGGCACGGCCGTGAAGAACAAAGGAGTGCAACCGCTGCTCGACGCCGTGACCCGTTACTTGCCCTCGCCCGACGAGCGGGACAAGACGGCCATGAAGTATGACGATCCCGAGGAGCGGATTCCGCTCGTCCCGAAGTCGTCGGAACCGTTGGTCGCCATGGCCTTTAAGATTGTCGACGATCCGTATGGCCAGCTGACCTTTACACGGATCTATCAAGGCAAGCTGCAAAAAGGCGAGATGTACTTCAATCAACGTACCGGCCAAAAGCAACGAATCAGTCGTATTCTGCGGATGCACGCCGACGATCGTGAAGAGATCGACGTCGCCGAGCCGGGCGATATTGTGGCCGTGATGGGCATCGATGCCGCCAGCGGCGATACCTACGCCTCGGAACCCAAGTTCTGCACGCTGGAAAACATCTATGTGCCTGAGCCGGTCATCAAGATGGCCATTAATCCGTTGAGCCGCGAAGGCGCCGACAAGCTTGGAAAAGCTCTGGCCCGTTTCCGCAAGGAAGACCCGACGTTCCATGTCTCGACCGACGAAGAGACCGCCGAGACGGTCATCGCCGGCATGGGTGAGCTACATCTTGAGATTTACGTCGAGCGAATTCAGCGAGAATACAAAGTGCCTGTCGAGGTCGGAGCGCCCAAGGTGAGCTACCGCGAAGCGGCAACTCGCAAGATCGACTACAACTACAAGCACAAGAAGCAGACCGGTGGCTCGGGTCAGTTCGCCCACATCGTCGGCTATCTGGAGCCCCTCGAGGAAGGCGCGGAAGAGAATTACGTCTTTGAAGAAAACATTTCCGGTGGGCGTATTCCCAAGGAATATATCCCCAGCGTCGACAAGGGATTCAAGCAGTCCCTGGTCAAGGGACCGTTGGCCGAGTTCCCGATTGTGGGGCTCAAAGCCGTGTTGGATGACGGTTCGTACCACGAGGTCGACAGTAGCGACATGGCATTCCAAACGGCCGCTCGCAACTGCCTGCGAGAGACGTTCCTCAAGGCCAAGCCGGTTCTGCTGGAACCGGTCATGAAGGTCGAAGTGGAAGTGCCACCCGATTTCCAGGGTCCCGTGGCTGGCGAAATCAGCAGTCGTCGCGGCATCATCCAAACGACCGAAATGCAGGGCGACTCGGCGGTCATCCTGGCCGAAATTCCGCTAGCCGAAACGTTCGGCTATTCGACCGACCTGCGGAGTATGACGCAGGGCCAGGGAACGTTCAGCATGGAATTTGCCCGATATCGGCAGGTCCCGGCCACCATCCAGGAAAAGGTCATTGCCGAGCGAAAAGCCGAAAAGGAAGGCAAGCAGCTGGTCGCCTCGAAGTAGTCGACCGCTCCCCGTTCCTACTACTTAATCCAACGCCAGCGGCGCGATGGCGCAGCTGGCGTTTTTTCTGCGCGTTCTTGGGCCAGAGACAAGCAAGGCCTCGCCAGATTCCCGCGGCGCCCAGCTCGCGCGGGAGTCGGTTAACCGCCCGGGTCCGAAGGGGATGTCCCCGTGTCATCGGGCTTGGAGTCCCCCGCGAGCTTCTTCTCCACCATGCTCCAGTCGATGCACTCCCGCAACGTCGGCCAGAACTGCGTGAAACGAAGATTGACGCGGCAGCTCGTCAGCATGCTGCCCAGCAGAACTCCAAATGCCCCGCTTAAAACGACCGAGCGGGGATTGAAATCATACATCCGTCCCCCTAGGAGAGCCGCCGCGAACAGAATCGCGGCATAGGCGAACCAAACGGGGATCATGCGCAGCGTCAATGCGCCAAATGAAATCGGCTCCTCGCGGTGCCGCAAGTAAATTTCCAGCGATTGTCGCTCCCAACGTGGGAGAGTCGAAGACTCCGAAACCGCCGCTTCAACGGCGGCCGAGGGTGGACGGAACGGATCGCTGTCTGGTTCGTCTGACGACATAGCACTCGCCCCATCGACAAGGTGAAGGATGCAATCGAAAGCCGCACCGAACCTCGGACGCCAGAGAAAACGCTCGCGATGCGTGTCGGCGGTGCCACTTCAACACACCACCTACCATACCGCATGGGGGCCTCGGTTGCCCAACCAGCTCGACGGCCCGCTAATTCAAAGATGGGTCATCCGGAATGTGATTGATGTTGAGAGCCGACTGAAGCACGTCGTCCGTGATTTCACGCCCCACGGTCTTCCACAAATTCTGATCCTGGCTGAAGACAATGCGACCCTCGGCTGCTCGAGTCAACCATCCTCCCGCTTCGAGCTCTTTTTCGAGCTGACCCGCATCCCAGCCGGCATAGCCGCTAAACACCCGGAACGCGGTCTCCGATTGATGTACGAGCTGTTCGAGCATCTCTTTCTGCGTGGCCATGAAGACACCGGGCAGAATATCCGATTCCGAGAGCAGCGAGTCCTCATGCAACGCGATGAGCGGGCCGGCGACGGGGCCACCCAAATCGACCGGCTGGGGGCAGTCGCAAGGCTCGTCGCAGACGTGTTCCCACAACTCGCCGATGGAAGTGTTACTCGGCCGATTCAGAACGACACCCAGGGCGCCCTCGTCATCGTGCTCGAGCATCAGCACGACACTTCGAGTGAAGTTGGAATCGCCCAACTGCGGTACGGCAATCAGTAATTGACCTTTGAGTGAGTCTTCAGCCATGGTGCGAGTGCCTCGTTCTCGATAGGACGATTTGCCAGTTGTGAATGTCGCAGGTCTATCCTCTATTTTCTCCCAAACAGTCATCGCATTCCAGTGGAACAGGGTCGCTGAGCAAGAAAGGAGGCGGATTGGCCCAGTTGCCCTATTGGCATTGTTTGTCTCATCAGTCTCGACGAAAATAGGGCCTGCGATCTGAAATATAACTGGCTGATCGGGGGAAAGGGTGACGAGAAGCGATTGCTTGGACACTGAGGAGAATGCGACCTCGTCGCCATGGCTGGCCAAGAATACGAACCGAGCGTTGCTAGCCGGGTTGGCCCTGCTGGCTGTCTTGGCGGTAGTGCTGCTGGCACCACTCCCCCAGCTCAATCGTGTCGGCCGTACGGTGCTCGATTTAGGACACGCGCCCGCCTTTGCCGTGGTGACAATTGCTCTGTTCTGGGTGATATCTGCCGCGCTGCCCGATGTTTCCTGGCGGATTTTGGCGGGGCTCGGCATCATGATGATCGGGTTCGGATGCGCCAGCGAGATTCTGCAGTCCGTAACGGGTCGCACTTTCACACTCCAGGATGCTATGGCCAACGCGCTGGGCGTTTTGGCAGGCGTCTGTTGGTTGGGTCAACGTTATGTCGACAATCGTGGCGGACGGGTAGCGTTGGTGGCCGCTGGGCTGCTGGCGCTCACGCTGGCCTCAAGAAATCCGGTGATGGCGTTTGTTGACATTGTCCGCCAGAAAACAGAGATGCCGATCCTCTCCTCACTGGAGAACTCGGCGGAGTTAACCCGCTGGCAGCCGTGCGAAGGCAAGATGTCACGTACCAAGACCGGGGTCACCCATGGAGAATGGGCCCTGCGAGTCGATCTCAAGGCGGGTGAGTACCCCTGCGTCACCTTGAATTGGCCCGTCTCCGATTGGACGGAGTACGAAACGTTGGCCTTCGATATCACGGTTCCGGAGCCGTCGTCAAACGATCGCTCCGTTGACGGGACTGAGAACGCTGAGACCGCCGACGCGAGTGGGATCAAATTGATCTTGAAGATCGAAGATTCTCAGCACAACGGCGAGTATGAAGATCGCTTTCATCGGCCGCTGGAGTTGCCGCCCGGCAGACATGAGATTCGCGTTCCACTGTCCGAGGTCGCCACGGCCCCACAAAGTCGCATGATGCGCATGGACGACATCTATCGTGTCCAACTGTTTGCCAACCATCCGCGGCGGCCGCAGACCTTTTATCTCGATCATGTGCGGCTGGAATAGTGCACGACAGGCGAGCGGCGGGACAAGCGGCCGAGAGTCACAAGCAACGCGCCCGTCGACCGGCAGGCGCAAAATGCCTGTCGTGTGGCGAAGAAGTACGCCCGCGCGATGATATTCTAGTCCGGCATTCTAGACAGGGGAATCGCTATCGGCTTCGATCGATAGTCGCACCAAGGCGGCCAGCGAATCGACCTGCATCTTATCTAACAGATCGTGCCTTCGCTGTTCGACAGTTCGCAGGCTGACCCCCAGCTGCTTGGCGATGGTCTTGTTCATCTTGCCGGCAACGAGCAGATCGAGAACTTGTCTTTCGTTGTCGGTGAGCGCTGTCAGGCGCTGACGGACATCTTCGATTCGAGCGGAATGACGTCGAAACTCCGTGTCGCGATCGAGGGCCTTGCGAATCGCGTCCCACAGGTCCTGTTCGCGAAACGGCTTCTCCAGCACGCTGGTGGCCCCGTTCTGCATGATCCTGACCGCGGTGGGTACATCGGCGTAGCCGGTAATGAACACCACCGGAAGCCGCACCTCGTCCGCCTTCAGCTGCTCCTGCAATTCGAGGCCGCTCTTACCCTGCATGCGCAGATCGGTCACCAGACAACCCGGCTGGGTAGGGTCGTAAGCCGCCAGGAAATCCTCCGCCGATGTGAACTCCCGCGTCGGCAGTCCCATCGTTTCGACGAGTACCGCCACACTGTCGCAAACCTGCGGATCGTCATCGACGATGAATACGGTGGGCTCGGGCAACATCAAGTGGAATCTCGTAGCAGTCGGTTCCGAGGGTCACACACAACAGGCCGATCGATCGTCCCGCCAAGAGTCGCTGAGTCGATCGACGCCCCAACGTCTTCGATGGATATCTTCTCAGCTCAGGAGCATTGTGCATGGAGCCGATCGTCGCGCCAATCGCTGTTGGGCTTGAGTTCATATCGGATCGGGGGACTTCGCAACTTCAATTTCGCGCCGAGGCAACTTCGCCGCGTCCCGCTGAGGCATGGCGAAATAAAAAATGCACATTCCAACTGGCGTATTTGCGCGTCGGTCCTCCGTGTTATACACGCATCGCCCGAGCTAGGTTTCTCGACCCGATAACGCGCTTCTCCAAGCGACAGGACGAGATCGCGGGATCCTCAACTAGCGAGTCGTCATTCGCGCGTTTCGCGCAATTGGATCAGCCGTTCGGTGAGATCGTTGCGCCAGGCCTGGGACAACGCCGGCTGCTGAATCGCCCGTTCCAGAGTGGCCCGATGGTCCGCCGGGCGATAATAGGCCGCCTGCAGTTCGCTGAGCGGTGGCGCATTCTGTTCATGATGAACGCGTTCGATTTCGTCTCCGGCGGACACCTGCCCTTCCTCAAGCACACGCAGATAGAATCCACTGCGGCCGCTGGTAGCAAACCGCTTTGGGAAATCGGCCTGCCCCATGCGAATACCCAGTTTCAGGCACGGTATTCGCGGCTGGCTAATCTCCAGTTTCGCTTCTCCAATGCGAAAGACATCGCCGACGGCCACCTCCGACTCCACAGCACCCACGGTGGTCAGGTTCTCACCGAATTGTCCGAACGAGAAATCATCGCGGTCGAGTTCCGCCTGCCAGTAGGAGTAGTGCTCATGGGGATAGGCGTAAACCGCCTTGTCTCGACCGCCATGCACCGAGAGATCCGCCTGACCGTCGCCGTCGGCTCCCAACTCCCGCAACATCACTGCCGCGGCCACCGGCTCTTTGAAAATCCCGGTCTGAATCAAGCGACCTCGAAAGGGCACTCCTCGCGGTCTTCCGACACTCACGGCAACGAGTCTCATGAACAAAGCCTTGATTCAGTGGAGTCGAGATTTCGACGAAAAAAGAAAGTCGACGGAAGGGTAGCGCTCCTTCCGTGATTCGGACGAGCCCTCGGATCGGACTGGCTCGTGATTCGGACAGGCGAGGCTCCGTCTGAATTCAACGCACGTGACACGACGTCTGGCCACGCTTTTCCAAGTACCGCTGATGATACTCTTCCGCCCGATAGAAGGGCGAAGTCGGGGTGATCTCGGTCACGATCTTACTGGCAAAACGGCCACTGGCGTCCTGCTTCTCTTTCGATGCTTGTGCCGCCGCCTCCTGCTGGGGCGAGTGAAAGAAGATGGCGGAGCGATATTGCGTACCGACATCGGGTCCTTGCCGATTGAGAGTCGTCGGATCGTGACAACTCCAGAAGACGTCGAGCAGCTGCTCGTAAGCGACCTTGTCGGGATCGTACTGGACCTGAACGACTTCGGCGTGTCCGGTGCTTCCGGTACAGACATCCTCATAGGTTGGGTTCTCCTTCGTCCCGCCCAGATATCCGGCCGCGGCGTCAGTCACGCCGTCGATGTTTCGAAAGGCAACCTCGACTCCCCAAAAACATCCCGCACCAAACGTGGCAGTCTCCATCGAATCCTCGGCTTTCTTCGTTCAAGTCTCGATCGATTTCGCGGCTTTGCAGTTCCTCGACCTGTTCCGCCCTCTAGTTTGCCACATTTGTCCCGCCGATCCAACTATCGCCCGGCCAAGTTGGACAGGCCGCTTAGCTGTTGTCGGGGCGTGTAAGCGGATAACGGGGGCTGGCCGAGGGGGGCCGCGCTGGCCGGCTTCTGCCAGTCGTCCCAGCCCCGGTAAATCCAATCGACATGGTCGTTCGGGGGATACCAAGAATCGACAGAAACCTTGGCGCCACGGCGGGGTTGAATAGATCAGCCCCAGCCGTCGAAACCAGACCAGCAATGTCGCCATGGGCGTCAATTACCGAGATTCCCGGGAACGCTCGCTCAGGTGGTGGCACTTGTCGCCTTGGTCTAGACTGAGAATTTGGAACGGAGAGATTTGTACGGAGAAATTGGATGGGGCCAGGAGCAAGTCGGGTCGGCGATGCTCGCCATTCGACGCTGGCAGGGAAGGCTGAACCCGGGACGAGACGAGGCAACAATCGACGAGGTTTCCCTTGGCCGTTAGCGAGTCTTCTGCGCTGTCGTACGAAGTCCAGGATCCGGACGTGCGGCTCATGATGCAGGTTCGCGATGATGATGCGACCGCGTTTGAGACGCTCGTCGTTCGCTATCAGAACCGACTCATCAACCTGATGAACCATTTGACGGGCCGATCCGATCTGGCCGAAGACCTGGCCCAAGAGGTCTTTCTGCGCGTCTATCGAGCTCGCAAACAATACAAACCGGGAGCCAAGTTCACCACTTGGTTGTTTACGATCGCCGGCAATGTCGCTTCCAACGCGCGGCGCAGCATGGCCCGGCGGCGCGAGGTGAATCTCGACGGTCGTGAGAGTGGTCCCTTGGGGGCCAGCCCTCTGGAGCAAATTGTGTTGGCCGCCAGCGGCCAGATGCCCACCCGACAACTCGACAAGTCGGAGACCCAACAGATCGTGCAGATCGCCATCTCGGCGCTCAACGAGCGACAGCGGATGGCCGTGCTACTCTCCAAGTTTGAAGGGATGTGTTACGACGATATCGCCCAAGTTATGGAGACCTCGCCTCAAGCGATCAAGTCGCTGCTCTCTCGAGCCCGCGCGGCCCTTCGTGAAGTGCTGTTACCCTACCTCGAAGAGGGAAATCAACCGCCCGCAACCAACGCCTAGCCGTGGCAACATCCGAGCGTAACCAGAGCGTCCCCCCGGCCCCCGATCGCCTCCTCCCGATGAACTCTCCCAAACCTCCCGTCACCGATCCTCAGAAGGCCTCGGAGCTGATTGTCGCTTATCTCGATGGCGAGCTTTCGGCCGCCGGCTGCCAGGAGCTGGAAGAGCGACTCTCGCACGATGCCGCCTTCCGCGATCAGCTCAACAGCTATCGACGCACCTGGGACATTTTGGATGAGTTGCCGACAACCATGGCCGACGATCGGTTTGCCGCTTCGACAATCGAACTGGTGGCCGTGGCGGCCAGTGACGCGGAACACCCCGCCTCAAGGCACTGGTCATGGATCGCCCACCGACCCTGGGCGGTCGCCTTGCTGGGTCTCTGCTGCTCGTTCCTGTTGGGCTTCCTGATCGTCAGTGCCGTGGCCGCCATGTTCGGCGGAGATGAGTCCCAGGCAAGTCGTAATCAACAGCTCCTCCAGGATCTTCCCGTCATCGAGCGTGTCGAGATCTATCAGGCGGTCGGCGACATCGAATTCCTGCGGGCTTTGGCCAAATCCGATTTCCTCGATTCACTCTCGCAGAGTACTGACAACCTGAAGAAACCTAATCAATCATCGGCTGGAGAACCCCGATCTCAGTCGACCGAGGTCCGCTTTGCGTCCTTGTCGGTTGAAGATCGTCGGGGTGCCATCGAATCCCTTGCCGACTTCCAGACGCGGAAGTTGCAGCAGCGGCGGCGGATCTTTGCAGGCCTCGAGCGGTCGACGCAGCAGCAACTGCGCGAGTTGCATCAAGCCATTCAGGACGATCCGCAGCACGAACAGCTGATAACGGTCGCTGACCGTTATCAGCACTGGCTTTCGCAGCAGCCGTCGAACCAGCAACTCGCCATCGCCAGCGCTGACGTCGAGAATCGACTCGATCACGTTCGACAATTGGCCGCCGATCGGAAATCGCGCCAGGATCGTAGTCGCAGCGCAAACGATCTGCACGAAACGGTCCGCTGGCTCAATCATTTCGCTCGCGATCATCGCCGGGAAATCCAGCAACGCCTCCGCCGCGCCCAACAGCAGCGAAGCGGCGAATCAAAGCATCGAGGCAAGGCGTGGAAGACGCTCGGTGCACTCGGTGCCGGGAACGGTCGCCTGTTAACCATCGCCATGGTCAATGCTTGGATTGAAGATGGTGAGCCGCGAGATCCCCAACTAACAAAGCGCGCGATGGAGCACCTGCTCGAATCGCTTTCTCCCGCGACGCGTCGGGAGGTCTTGAAATCGACCGGGGTCAAGAATCAATGGCACGCGCTCGTCACTCTCCTGGAAGCAGGTTACGCCGCCAGGCTGCCGGAGCGCAAGCGCGCCTCGTGGGAGCGGAAGACCCCCGCCGAGCGCATGGCGGAGATGGTGCAGGCGGGTCACAAGCCGCCACCGAGAGAGATATCCGCCACCGAGGAACGTCGACTGTGGAGAGTCTACGAAGAGGAACTTTCGGATCAGCAACGCCAGGAGCTGGAACACCTCTCGCGGGAGGAGATTCTCGAACGGCTCGTAGAAGAGTTGAAACCGCGTCGTCCCCAGGCCGGAGATCCGCGTGGGAAACCTGAATTCCGGCCACCCCGACCGGAATTTCGACGTCCGAAGAACAATCCGCCGGAGCGACGGCGAGGAGCCCGCCCTGGCGAGCGTGACAACCGGCGGGGTCGCCCGTTCGATGATGAACCGTTCGACGAAGATGGTCGATCCGACGACGGAGACTCCTTGGGCGACCGGGGGCCACCACCGCGCGACGCCGATCGTCGAGCACCACCGCCAAGGCGAAAGCGCCGACCGCCGCCCGAACGTCCTGTCCGGCCAGCCTCCCCTGACGATTCATCGACGTCGCCGACAACCGCGTCGGAAGATTCATCGTCCTAGGCCAAGCATGACCGGACCCTTGGCTCAGTTAGCAAGAGTCGTCGACAGACCGGGCAAAGTTGTATAGAGGTAGTAGGCCTTCGGCGACGCCAGATCCAATAGCGATTGCATGTCGATGCCTTGCGCCTGGCCTCCGCCGATCGCGCGATCGAGGAAATTCTGGGGGCGACGATATTCGACAACCCGGACCGAACTGTCACCCAAGCTCGCTAGTTCTTTCACTCGGCCGACGGCGTCCTCAATAAATCCGAGTCGGTCAACCAGTCCCAGTTCGAGTGCCTGCTTGCCCGTGAAGACCTGACCGGTGGTCGCCTTGGCCAGCGACTCTTCGTCATCGGCCAGTTTCGGTCGACCGGAGAGTACGATCGCCTTGAAGTCAGCGAACATCTCGTCGACGAGACGCTGCATGACTGCTTTGCCTTCTTCGGTCATCTTCCGCGTCGGTGAACCGAGCTGCTTGAAAGGACCGCTCGTAAAGGAACGATCCTCGATCTTCCAATTCTCGAGCATGCCGGACAGATCGTAGTTCGGCACAATCACGCCGATCGATCCGGTCAGGGTGGTCGTCTCCGCATAGATGGAGTCACTCTCGTCTCCCACCGCCATGGCAATGTAATAGCCCCCACTGGCGGCCATGCTGCCCATGCTCACTACCAGCGGAATGTCTTTCTCTTCGGCCAGCTTCTTCAAATGATGGTAGATGTAGTGGCTGCCCGTCACCGTTCCACCGGGCGACTCGATCCGCAACACCACGCCCTTCACATCTTTGTCCTCGGCCACCTTGTCGATCTGACGTTTAACAAAGCCTTCGCCGCTCATGATCGTCCCGCTCACGCGAATCACGGCGATCTTGTCGGTCGCCCGACGCGATCCGGAGTGAAAATGCTCCGTGATGTCCGGGTCGGCATTCATGTACGAGTGATAGCTGGCCGTCAGCCCGATGTTGTACATGATGGAGATTCCCAAGACTGCCAGCAGGCCAAACATGGCAATTTTCCGACCGATTCCAAGCGGCTGTTCGAGAATGATTCGCCGCGGACCTCGAATGGTCTGGGCCGGCGACGGAACTGGCTGAGGTTGTGGGGCATGTGGCGGTTCGGGTGTGGCGGACGGATCGGAGGACATCGTTTGGTTTCCCTAGGGTGGGCGGATGAGAGCAGATGCAATGCGAGAGATACCGCACAGGCAGCGGATGAATCGTCGTGGCCGGAGCGAGGGCTCCCCTTCTACTCCAGGGCGCTCGGTATTCCCGGCCCTTGTCCATCAAAGACCCGTGGCATGGCAGGGCCCTGTTTATTGGAGAGCCCCTTGTATTCTAGAGACGGAATCTGGGGATGCAATGAGCACAGCACCACCCCTGACGGCGGCTTGCCGGCGCGGCCAAGTCAGCGACAACAACGGTGTTGCCCTATTTCGGCATTCGGCGGTAAGCTACTAGCCCCGAGTATTTGTTTCATCCCTGATTTTCATGGAACACGTTCAGTTGCATGGTCAGGGCCCTTGTCGTGCGGTGAACCCGCGCGACAGCTTGAATTCACGACAAGGAGAATGACGCGTGCTTGTTGCTGCATCCAGTGAGTGTTTTCCAGAGCTGTCTCTTTCAGACGTGACGTCACGGCTGGTGGACTTGGAGTTCAGTCGAGTTGAGATTGCATTGCACGAGCAGGGCGGTCATCTGAAGCCATCGGAGATTCTGGCCGACGTCGACCATGCGGCCGATGTCTGTCGCCAGACTCAGCGGCTTACTCCAATTGCCTATAGCGTGGATATTCAAGCTGAGGGGGATGAGTATTATCGTCAGTTTGCCGCTTGCTGCCGGCTCGCCAAGGCAACCAAGGTGGTTGTGCTCGTCGTCCGAGGGGCCGAGTTAGGCACACCGTTCAATGCCGAAGTGGAACGGCTCCGCGAGTTGGTCACACTGGCCACGGCCGAGGGAGCGATCGTCGCGGTGAAAACGGAAGTCGGTCGGGTATCCGGCGACCCCGATACCATTCAGGTCCTCTGCGACAATGTCAAGGGATTGGGTATCACGCTCGACCCCAGTCACTTCATCTTTGGCGAAGGGGGCCCGAGTAGCTACGATTCGATCCTCAAGTACGTCTATCATGTCCATCTCCGCGACACCAGCAAGGATCAGTTTCAGGTTCGCGTCGGACAGGGCAAAGTCGAGTATGGTCGACTGATTACCCAACTCTCCAAGGGCAAGTATGAACGTGGTCTTTCCGTTCATATGCAGGAGATGCCCGACGTTGATCAGATGGCCGAGATGCGAAAGCTGCGGCTGCTGCTGGAAAGCTCTCTCTAATGAACGCCGCGATCCGCTCCTCGGCGCCGCGCATGGTCATGTTATCACTCTGGTAGGGCGCCTCTTCTTGTCGGCTGCTACTTCTCTTATAGAGCTGTCTCTTCGCCGTTTCGTATCGCGAGCATGCTAGCGAAGCCATCGACTTTTTTGCCCGCCTGGGGAACTCATATCGGGCTCGGTTCTGACTGGTCGCGATGACGACGATGTGCCGATGAACTTTGGTAAGGTTTAGTGCGCAGGCACAATCGACCCAGTTACCAAGGAGTAAGCGATGCGAAGCACATCCGTGCTGCTAGCAGTTGTAGCGATCCTGATCACCAGTGATATCGACGCCGCGGGCGAACAGGTATCTCGCGATACGAGCATTCAACGGGGCATTCAGCGGGAGCCCGCCAGCTCGCGTCTGGCTCGCTCGACGGTCCGTCGCGAAACGTTCGAGGCCGGCTCGGAAGTGATTTATGGTCACGAAGGGGACGCCTCTGAGGCTTCCGGTGAAGAGTGCTGCGACGACTGTTGTGATTCCAGTTGCGGGGGCAAACGTTGCTCCGGTCGCAAGAATCGCCGCGATCAAGCCAGCCAGTTCAACTGCAATTGCAACGGCAGCTACAAGTTTCCCGTCCCGCCACTCTATACCTATCACTGGCCGGGCATGTTCTCGCAGCAGCTCATGACCGATTACCACAGCCCTTGGCGATTTCCTGCAATTCGCCCCTACAAGGACGAGAAGCCGTTCCAGGCAAACTTGGAGCGTGACGAACTGCGACAGGCCAGCCACGTCTCTTCACCTGGTGCGACACCGCCTTCGGCGCGAGTCGCTGGCGAACCGGAGCCGCTGAGCGCCAAGCTTCGTCGTTACTACGCTGAGTAGCCAGCTGGCGTTGCCGTCAAGTTCTCGTTGGGATTCTCATTCGATCTGAGAATCGGCCACCACGGCAATGACATCACAACGCCCAGGTAAGCACCGCTTGCCTGGGCGTTTTTTTTGTGCGCCGTTCTCTCCGGCCGAATGCTCCGTCACCTTTCTGCGGGTGGTTTGCTATCAGTGCTGGGGGGTGGTGTTTATCGTTACGATCGGTGCGACCGTCATCTTTTACTCAATTTATCAACGGCGGTTCCCCGATAGAGTAAGCGATGAGGCAC
>Ga0180438_10000543_pt1 | contig 72247 bp, 55 predicted proteins | sample SS_ome_12_FD_132455 | JGI IMG/M metagenome (GOLD analysis project Ga0180438, IMG submission 132455) | Hypersaline lake sediment archaeal communities from the Salton Sea, California, USA - SS_3_D_2 metaG | ecosystem: Environmental > Aquatic > Non-marine Saline and Alkaline > Hypersaline >...
CTATATTATAAAATGCGCTATAAACAGAAACTTCATAGGTAACATTACCGTTATTTTGTATCGGCTGCGCGAAATGAATAGTTCCATTATTATAATCTACAGAGTATAAGCCATTAATATCTATACCTGGATCTATATTTTTAATTCTGTAACTAACTACATGGGTCACGGGAGTACTATCTAAATAAAAAGTGACTAATCCTGTAGAGCTTACATTCCATTCTCCATTAGAACCAGGTGTTCCTGTTGATGCTATAGGTGTAAGATCAAATTGACTGGCAGTTGTGGTTGCACTAGTTGTACTTCTTACAGATGCAAAAGTTAAGTTGCCAGTTAGGAATTTATTATTTGTTGGGTCAACTTGTTCTAATTGGAAAGTATATAAATTAGAACCAGCACTTGTAAATGTAATTGATTCACCTGTTATATTAACTATATTAGAAAATTCTGTTTCGCCATCTATAAAATTAACTTCTATTGGTTTTGTGTTAGAAGCGAACAAACTATCGTCTGGAATAACAGTACCTCTTACAATACTGTGATTGTCCCAATCGTGAGAATTAGCATTACCACTTACGAGTGTCATGCTACGATCATCTGTTCCTGTGCCGCTAGAAAATGCTTTTATTCTTGGCAGCGTAAAAACAACACGTGGATCTAATACAATTTTTTGTGTATCAATTTTACCAGTAACGAGATTTCTATCGAACTCCCAGAATGATTGATCTATAACCTTAAGGTCTCTTTTCTTACAAACAAGAACAGTTCTTCTGTCTGCTGCTGGAGCGATACCCAAATACACAGTTCCAGAATCAGGATCAAAAGTATATCTAGATGCTACTTTATCCCAATTAGAATCTCTTAGTTCGGTATCTCCATCTTGGAAAGCAACCTTGGTAGTGAATATACGATCCCCACCTGTAACAACCTCGTTGTCTGAGTCATACTCTACTATATCAAAAGCACCTATACCTTCAACAAATACAGGAGGATACATCCCTTCTTGTCCGTCGCCAAAGAAAGAACCATGGTATGTAGTCATGTCTTCATTTTTGTGATTTTCTTCAAGAACTAGAGGGATAAATCTATTGCTTATATTGTTAGTTGGTAAAGGTTTATTAAAGTTTTTAACTAGTTTCTTCTTATTTCTTAAAGAAGCAAAAAGTACACTTTGAGCAGTCTCTTCATATTTTGTAGCTTTTAGATGTTTTCTAGACTTAGAAAACCTACCAGGTTTTTCGTCCCCAACACCATAAAGAAACGAGCGCACATTGTAGTCTATAGGAACATTGGTTTTCTTTAAAGTACTGGTTCTAGTAGCACCTAATACTTTAGTAAAAATACGAGGATCAATTATCTTATCAGCAGCTCTATCTTCTCTTTCTCCAATACGTAAATCATGCCTAGGATCTACTGGTTCTACATCTGGTTCATCTTTATATTTTTCAGTACCGGGTGGAATCTCCATTTCATAACTAGTAGTCTCTGCATCACTAAGAGAGTTAAGTGCAACTATACTAACACTTTCTTTTTCGCCGTCAGAAGGAGTAGATAAATTAAGTATATATCCTCTATCTGTTAGTCTAACAAAAGGATTGTCGCCATCTAAACAAACTTTAATTTTTGACCCACCAACAGGAACATACCCTCTTTGTACACCAGTATCATCTGAATATCCAAATTGTAATTCCATACCTTTTTTGTTTAAAAAATAAACCTTGCTGTCTGCATTAATAGTACTCCCGCTGTAAGAACCTGGATGATTAGCCGTATCAAATTTAGAACACCATTCTATTTGCTCACCATTAACAAAAACTCTAATCTTTTCTTCAAGATTAGGAATGTTGGCAAACGGAAGTTTATATCTTAAAGTACCTTCTGGAAGGCTATCAGATTTTCTTATTCTTTCGCCAGGAGCATCAACAGTAAACTCAATAAAATCTAAATCCATTGGAGTAGATTCACCTTTTACAGCATCTCCATATCTTGGCCTTGGGCAACTAAAACTTCCAAAGAAAGGAAAGATAACATTAACTGATTTTCTAATAGGCTGTTCTGTAAGAGATACACTAAACTCTCCACCAGCTGGAGCAGAAGTAATATCAGTCTTAGTGAGACGATCTTGTTTTATAACAACGTCCCCTTTAAAAGCTTTCTTGTCTCGTTTCATAGATATCTTATGTCTAAGTGTTTTTACAGCTTCTTCTGTCTCGACAGAATTTAGAGATATATTATTAAAATTAACTACTTCTGGAACTTCTATACCATCACGTCTTTGTGGTTGTATTGGTAGCCATAGAGAGCCATCATTATAAGAAATAAAATGTTCTAGATCAGCAAGAGAAGATTCCTCGGTTGGGTTTTCAGATGCCCAAATAGAAACCTTCCTAACTTCTTCTTCGGAAGTAAAGGGAGTAGAAACAATACTGCCTTCAAGTTGGAACTTACGACCGACAATACTAACATCGCGAAGACCAATGGCATATCGAAGTCTTGGGCCATTGTTGGTTTCAATTGTATATGGAGTGTGTTGTTCAAAAACTATATGAATATATTGTGCTTTGCGCGGCAAGAAAGAATAAAAGCCTTGACCAGAAAACTTAGATGTTGCTGGAGATAAAGAAAATTCATCATTGTCTTGTTCTGTTACATAATCTTTTATTGGAACCTCATCTTTAATAGAACTATACTCTTTACCATTCTTAGATGTTTCAATAGTAGTAATTCTAATAGGGGTAGGTGTACCAAAATTAATTGGGTTAATATTAATATGATTAATAACAGACAATTCTTCAAGTGTAATAATTATATCTAATACAAGAGGTGTTGAAGACTCTCCACTTAGTACACGCTCATACTCATACCAAGTATTTGGTTCGTTATCACTAATAACTTCTATATCTTCATGGCCAAAAACATTAATTTGATAATTACTTCCAGGTTCTCCGTTACTGTTTGCATTGATAGAAATAGTCTTAACTGGAGGGATATCTGGATCGCCATCTAACGGGAGTAAAACTACACCCTCATCATTACTAACAAAACATTCTGCTGTGTCAACCAGAGGAGATCCTACCTCTATACGGTCGTTTGTGTTGAAACTATCACCAAAAAAATATCCTGCGCCAAGGGATGGGTCTGCATATAACAAATAATCTCCAAGTTTATTAGATACTCTTTTGCTAACTAATAAAGCTTGGTCGTACTCAGAGATAATAGAATTAAAAGAAGACGATATTATTTTATCCAGTGCATTGATTTCAGAAAACACAGCCTGTGTGTCTTTCAGAATTGACGATGTAAAGATATTATAAAACGATGGGTCGGCAGCAGCACCAGCATAAATCTCCATTACCGCACTAACAATAGACCTGTCTAATGATTCATAGAATAGATTTAAAGCCTCATGAAATGAGAATACAATATCAGACTCTAGCACCATTTTACCCGAACTATATAAATCATTTACAGATTCTAATAGTACTTTTAATCGTGCTAGCGCGATATCACTTGGGGGAGCTGTAAGATGCTTGTTAGTCATATTGCTTCCTAATCATAACTGGTTGCCAATACTGCATATTCATACAATTCAGATGATGATGACTGAGAGGCTTTGTTTCTGCGCAAAGTAATTTGCAAATATATATCAGATTCTATTGTAACATCTGGGTCTTTGCGCTGGAAATGCACTCGACCATCTTTATTGAGAAAAGCTGTTTTATCTTTATCTAACCACAATGTTTCTTCTTCGTTTGTGCCTGCTATATTAATATTATAATCACTTGTTCGTGGCGTATAAGCCACCATATAAACATCATTTAATGCAATGTTTTTAATCTTGATCCACATTTTTGGTGGTGTTAATGTGTATCCAGAAAAACTAGTACCATCAGAAAAAGCTATCTTCCAATCAAAAGTTACGTTAACACCAGATAACTCAGCAAAAGCATATTCCCAATCTGTACCGACAGTTAAAGCTTCTCCGTTTTTATATACAATTATAGGATCGTCTTGGCCAGCAACCCAATCACTTGGAATATAAGGACAAAAACGTAACATAGCAACATCGTTAATAATAGTATCAGTTTCTCGTTTGGTAAAAATAAGTCTTTCGTTTATTTGAGTAGATTCACCAATCTTTAGAATAGGAAATCTAGTCTCTTTGTATTTAGGAGATTTGTCTATTTTGATTATTTCGTATTCTATTGTATTTCTATCTATGTCAGTACTAGAAGATTCATCTGTTCTAATAGCAACCACACCAGGATTAACTACACTAAGCGGTTTTGATACAAAAATACCAGTGTCTTGATATATACTATTACCGAACCAAACATTATCAAGCGTGAAAGTATACCTAAAAGCATTGATTTGTTTTGGTACTTTAACAGGAACATTGCAAAGATCGGCTAATTTCTTAGAAGCAAGTGCATCTCTTGATATAGGAGCTAAAGAATCTTTTCTTCTGAGACGATGAAATTTATTTTCGGCGAGAAAAGCCTCGTGAACATCTGATTCTTTTTGAATAACATAATCAGATTTATGGTATGTATAAACGGCAAATGTAACCTTGACGGTTTGTACAAAGCTCTGCGTAAAATCGATTCTTGTTTTACCATTAACTTCATTAGACGAAGTGTCTAAGCTAATTCTGTTTCCATCTGGTGCAATCCCCTCTATGTCTTCAACAAAGAAAGGTTCTTGTGTTCCTCCTTCAATAATAATATAACTAACATCTTGTCCACTACCAAGGTCAAACTCCATGACTGTGGTAACTTTAGGAACTATAGAAGCAAGGTATACGTTTCTAGACCAAAAAGTTCCGCGTTCACCATCAATAATATTACTAAGCTCATTGTCAATATCAACACTAATTTCTGTATTGTGAGAATTATTATCACTGCTTAAAACAACACCAACCGGATACACGACAGGATCGTTATTAACATCAAGTATTAGTTTTTCGCCGCGCTCAGAAACAATAGCAGAGGGAAGTTCAACTTCAGTTTGTTTTTTATATGTACGATTATCATAATATAAAGAGTCAGATCCAAATTCAGTTCTAGGAACTTGCAACAAAGAAGAAGAGGTAAAAGAATTAACTAATACCTGACTAAACTCATTTGCTTGGTTAGCTAACCATTCAAGTCTAAGGATATTATTCTCTTGTTCTTTTAGCCCTCTTTCAAGATCAGCTATCATGTTTTTTACAAGAAGTTCATTATGTTCGTCTAGCTTATTACCTATCTCGTCAACTTGAAGGAAAGCAGCCTCTACGTCATTCTTGTAAGATTGCATCATTACATTGTGAGCATCAGAAGAACAAAGATTCCACACTAAAGCCCTTATCTGCTCAAACGAAGGTTTTGGGGCAGAATCATTTACAATAACAGAAAGCTCTTGTAGTTTCTCTCTATACTCTTCAGCATTACGAACAGTACCTTTTGCTTGTAAGTCTTGTAGCAGGTCAGCAATTTGTCTAGCCTGCACAGCAGGCATAACTCTTAATATGCTACTTAAGTATTTGCTTGTCCCCATTGAATGCACCTCTTTCACAAAATGTTATACCAGTCTCTCCATTGGCCAGTATATACAACGTGATCCAGAGACCAACATGTTCGCTTTTAATAGGCATGGTATCTTTTGTGGATTGATTAGTAAGTTCTATTGATATGATTCCAGTAGAATTAGTAATGATAATATTCTTACCAAGGTGTTTGGTATTTACTTTTGCCTGGATAACTCTAGCAGACCTAAAAGATTGTTGTGGGCCAACAGACAATGATGCCATGTATCGATCATACTGATGCCATTCTGTATCAGGAATAGACATAACGCCGCATAGAGTTCTTTGAGAAATCTGTACAGAAATAATATCGTCAAGTCTACCTTTGCTCCAAGATGCTTTCTTTTCTTCTATGTCTAAATCAGAGCCTCGTTCGGTAGTACGATCTTTAAAGAATTTTACCCAAGCTCCCATGTAACGCCTTATACGGTTCCACCAACAATAGGAAGGTCACTCATATTACACCTATAGGTAGTTCCAGCATTGCCGCCAGTCCACTCTACAAATGTGTAATTACCACTGACTGTTTCAATTGTGTCAGCATCTGTATATATCTCAATACTGGCAACAGTTCTATCTGTTCCATGATGAACTTGTGTAGATAACCTACGATAAAATGTTTTTGCATTAACACCAGAGGTTAATTGGTTAGTTGTTGGCTCCATAAAAATAGTGTCAACACGTATAATAACGTTGGATGCATTTTTATAAACACGGGTTACATCAGATTCTTCTACAACAAATACTGACATAAAATCACTCCTTATTCAGTGACGAGATCGCCCAAAGCTTCAATTTGCTGGGCTGTAATATCATTAGGCAGATCATCAACTTTAATCAGATGTACCTCTACCTCAATTGATTCTTTCATAAAGTTTTGAAATTCATTATCTTTATCTTCGCGGGCTTTAATAGCAGCAGCATACACTGGCTCTTCACGCAGCTCATTAAGTGCTTTAATAAATTCAGCGTTCCTCTCAACAACTTTAAACTGATTGTTTGATGTAATCGGATTGCCATCTTCATCTTTATCTGCATATTCTTTACACAATTCAACTCTTTCTTCTTCAAATTTTCTGAGATCATCTGACATAGAACTAGCCATATGTGCTTGTTGTGCTTTCTGAATAGCATCTTTTTCCACTTCAAGAATACGTTTGTTTTTTGCAATACCATACGCACCCTTGGCACTAGTTTTTACATTTGCCAAAGAATTTAAAGTCGCCCACATTTGAATTGAATTTTCTCGTGTTAATTCCATTAGTTAACTCCTGTTGTTTGTTTAAAGGGTTATATTCACATCACCAAATATTGCACATTACAGACAAAAGTGCAAGTAAATATTAACCTTATTATATTTTAGCACAACTGGGGCTAGTCGGGTTTGGTTGGAAAAACCTCATATGCAGGAGAAGGAGTCGTGCCAGGAGACCTTTTATTTTTATTACTAACAGCCATTATGATGTCGCCGAATATGCAAAAACTATTGCAAATGCTCTGTCACCGGCACTACCTGGAGATGCTGGTATCTTTACATCTATTTGTACATGGGCTTCGCCACCGACAGGTATCTGTCCATCAACAGATGGAACACTACCAACGACAATAGAGTCTTTATCTAACGGTATTTGTGAATCAACATCACCAAGACCATTTTTAAAATAACTCCAACCGGCAGCAAACTTATTACCTGTTGTCCAAGGGCTATCTGGTGTCATACTCATTTCTACACCAGCAGATCCTGTATCTCCCCATCCCATAATAGTAGTATAATCATTGTCCTCGTCAACACCAGGATAACTACTGCCAACATATCTAGTTAGGTACACCGTACATGATGTTATAGGATTAACTTCCGCATCATGAGATATAAATATATCTTGGTGGCCAACATAATTACTTGGTGTTACGTCTCCCAGATCAGTTGTGTCTGAAAGTGAATATCCACCTGATGTCCCTGAAAGTGTTAAATTTATTGTCATTATTTTATCTCCTATAAAATATTTTTACAAATACTAGATTGGTGGTGTTACATCAACGTTAAATGAAAAGTTAGCTGCATTTCCAAACGGCGAAACCGGTGCGTCTTCACTTAACCCAAGACCACCTTCTATACTATTATAGCCACTATAACCATACCACCAGGAATAATATCTATCTTCCATAGTTATTTTTATATAGCATGATTTGTATGCATCAAGCCCAGTGACAGTAAAACTATTATATGCACCATTGCCATCAGTTAGCAAGTAGTCATTTGCTCTTGTCCATGGACCTGTTTCTGCTGATGCGTGCCATATGTCATAAGTAAATTCAGGACCTTCTTTTTGCCATTTCACTACTGTAGACCCAATATCAAATCCAGGTGTCATACTGATAATTCTTGGCTCGTAACCATAGAACCTAATTAAAGGATACACACCATAAGTAATATTCTCTGAAACTATTTGTCTAATGTTATCAAGAGTAAAATCATTAAGAATAGTATGTGGTAGTTTAACAACCATTACTGCATTAGATGGATATATTTGTCCGTTAAAAGATCTTTCACTATCCATCCATTGTATTTCTGGATTAAGAAGCTTAGCTTCTTCATATTTGTCAGGATCAATGCCGCCACCGTCTTCTCTAATATCAATTACAGAAAGTTTATTTTTATCATATGGTGGGTTTACAGATAATGCGGCCAAAACAAAATACTGAGAAAATACAGATGGTAATGTAAGCCCAGATCCAAGAGCGGCAATTTCATCACTAGCAATTCTGTCAGAGTTTGTTGTACGTTCATTAATAAAATTTACCAACTCAACAGTTCTGCCGTCAGCGATATTAATCAAACCATTTGTTGGTACTTCTGTAATACTAGATGATAATTCAAACGCAGTGTCTGTTTTGTCAACATACTTAAAGTATCTATAATGACCAGACATATCCTTAGCTCTGAGCCATCCACTTTTTGGGAATCTATCTGTTGAGGCTACAGTAAACATATGACTAGGTAAAATTTCTACAACAGTAGCTGGCGATTGAGCACTTGCAGTGGTGGTATTATCCCATGAATAATGTAGTCCTATTACGCCATTTATAAAATATCCACTGGTACTGCTAATTACTGTATTTTGTGAAAGATTCTCATTGCCACTAGAGCTGTCTTGGTTTGTGCTAATTATCTTACCAGAGCGAGCAACTTTAACCCACATAATAGAAGCTGTTTGTGATGTTGAGTTTCCATTTGCAGAGTTTTTAGGAACAAGATAAATTACATTTGTTTGTTTATGAACGTCCTGATTAAAGATAGGATTCATTGTTAAACCAGTTAGAAGGTAATGGTTTTCTTTATATGGATAGTCGGCATATATTTTATAAGAGTCTAAGATATCAAAATCTACATTAACAATACCAGAGGCTCTATCAAACCCAAGCAATCCAGAAGTTGACCACAGAACTTCATCCCCATTTACATCTGTCACTACACTTCCATTAAAATCATAATAATTAGTACCGTTTAAACTAGAATTTGTTGTTATTGCATGCTGAACAACACCGTCTTTTTCAAATATAATAGATATATAATTAAATGATGTTCCAGTTTGTATTTCTTGATGTGGAAACTTTAACAGTCTATCATCTATTTTTTCACATTGTACAGCAGCAATAAATTTATATGGTTCAATAGGGGTAAATGCTTGGTTGGTAAACTCTGGCATTTCATATGTGGAGGCGTATCCATTATAAGTATTTTTAAATTCACCATTAACTACACGTGGGAACCATGGTTGTGTATCAGTATAATCAGTAGGGTGTTTTACAGATATCCTTTGAGACTCAAGATATTTAATAGCAAACTTACTAGTAGTAGGGAGTTGCACATTATAGTTTTCAAGATAATATGCATATACCCACGGCTTTAAATCGCCCGGCGTAATGTACCAAAAATCATCAGACGTTGCTGGCAAATAAGCTTTCTCATTGTTTATAATTTCTGTATATGTAGTTTCTGTACCACTTACAGATGCTGTATATTGAACAAAGTAAATTGTGTAAGTATCATTTGTTGTATCAAAAACATTAGTAAGAGAATTAAATAAATTATAGTTAGATACTGTACTTGTTGGGCTGCCAGTAGTCTCATCATATACATATTCAGGAACAGCTTTCCATTGGTCAGAACCAACCTTATTATAATTAGAATCAAATATTTGTATTGATTCTGGAATAACAGTAGATGGTAAATTATGCTTATAGTACAAAGGAAGATATCCAGATTCAGCTTCAACAAATTGTTGTGTAATTAAAAAATTAGAATTAGCAACGTTTACATTCTTAACACTAGTAGTTGCTATAAATTCTTGTGTTGTACTTGTTCTTGAGTTCGCTGGCAAAGAATCACTGCGATCACCAATAAATAAATTAACTTCTGGAGTTATTTCTTGTGAACCAACATATGCCAACTTAGTAGCATCTGCTGTTGGTTCTGCCAAGTAAACAATTTTAGCAATACGTTTCTTTACGTTCTGTCTAGTACTAACATTAAAAGGAGTACCAGTAACACTAGTTAATCTAAAACTAAAATTTGTAGAAATAGTTGTCATTTAACAAATCCTATGATGCTGTTATTTTTAAAGTGCCGCCGCTGTTCCATACAATACCAGCACCCCCACCAGTCGGATCAACAGTAGGAAGTCCACTCATGACAAGGTTTCCAGTGCTTGTTGATGTATCTAATTTAATATTGCCACTTGTAGTAGTTTTTAAATGCAGATCACCTTGAGCAACAGTAATGTTAATACTATCGCGAGTTGAAAGCCATGCGTTTTGCCACCCAAGAATAAGTGGTCTAGAATACGTGGCACCAGTTTTTGTATTAAAAATAAATCTACTATCTGTGGCTCCAGTTTTATCTGGAGAGTAAAATATACCAGTTGGTGTGTGTGTGCCAAAAGTACCAAGTCCACCAGAATCGTTTAACCAGCCCTCTCCTTCTGTAGTAAAAGAAGTTGCTTTTCCATCGCCAGTATCAGAAAAGAAAATAGCATTAGAATATACATTAAAAAAATCAGAACCAACAATACCAGGAGAAGTAAAATACTCTTCAAGGTCTTCAACATTATTAGCAGCTCGTAATGTAGCACCACCAACACTATCAATAGTATTTGTTGCTCCGTCAACCCATGGAACACCACGAAACCTAAACTCTCTCATTTGCTCTGGAGCAAAACGTAAAGTTGTTCCTGGTGCATTACCATCTAGATCTGGTGTGATATCTAAAACATCTGTATGATCAGTTTGACTCATTTTTGCAGGAAGATTAAAAACATCATATGTAGCACTTACAGTCCTGCAGCCTAAAAGCATTCTAATATAATTTGGTTCATTTCTTTGACCAAGATCAAATCCTAATACAGCACCATCCCACTTCTCATATGTTCCAGGGGCAGCTTCGTCATAATAACCTCTTAAAAATAAAGGACCGCTAGTACCAGAATATATAGAAAGAGAACCACATGCTTTTTTATCGTTTGCATAATTTGATCCATATCTTGTTGTGGCAGCACCAGTGTGTCTCAGGCCAAATCCACTTCTGTACGCTCGACCACCTGTAATAAAATCACCATCGCCCCATAGTCCAGAAAGTTTTATACATGCATTTTGATCTTCACTAAACCCATCTGTATTGCCACCACCGAAACTTACAGCAAAACTATGATGTGCATATTCTGCAAAATCACTACCAGGTCTAAGAACAAAACCACCACTTCCATCACCTAAATAATCACCAGTAAGAACAAAATCGCCTCGCATAGCATTACCAGTATTACCAGTTCCGGTACCATAGGTGTCGTTAACATCGTTATCCATATAACCACCACGATGTAAATATTGAGAATGTGGATTTACAGGATAATTAGATTCAGTGAACATATATCTTTCAACATCAGCAAGACTATTGTCTATATCACCAGTATACCTATCTTCTAGATTATCGTGAGACAATGGTACAGTATACCCAAGAGTTGGGTTATCAGTTAGACCGACATGTTCATTATTCCTAGTCATCTGCATAAGATAATTAATATTTTCTGCCACGCTACTACCAGAAACAATAACTCTATATGAAGAACTACCAACTGTTAACCAATCTAATGGAGTTTCAAGCGTAAGAGAATTAGCATCTTTATATTTAAATGTTATTTGTGGTACTACCCTGCCTGTTGATTCTGGGCCGTCCCACAATAAACAAAAACCTTCTGGGATCGTATCTCCAGTAGAAAGACCAGCTCCTGTTATAGCAGGTGGTAATCTATATAAAGATGTGTACCCAGGTAGGTATGCCCAAGTTGAATCGTCAGCATCAGACGATGCCAAAGATCTTTGTCCATATGCATTAACATCAGATGTACGTGTTTGATTCGCGACAGAAGGAAAGGTAAGTGTGTAGGTTGTTACACTACCAACATCTCCAACTTTAGCTACAGTACAAAGTGTTGACTCTTCCCAGTTTGGTATAACATTTTGTGTACCCCATGGAACGCCAGGGCCAAACATATTAAGATTACTTATCGTAAGTGTAATAGCAACAGAAGTAACCTCGTATGCAGTGATTACACCTTTGTAATAATCAACATAAAAATCACCATCAGCAACAACAAGTTCTGGAGATGCTTTTTCTGAATTTAATACACTGTCTGTATCTCCAGAAACAGAAACATCTGACCATGTTAACGCACTGATACTAGAAGACTTACTTGTTTCAGTAAGAGTAGAATCTACCTTAACCAAGGGGTAACCAAGAGTCCATGAGTTTCTATCTGCGGCCAAAACAACATTTATAGAACTTACATTCTGTTGGTTCCAACATCCACCAGCTGGAGACATCCAATCAGATGGACCAACACACCTAGCAATACTAGCTTGACTAAGATTCTTTAAGCTTAATCTATATGCTCCACCAGAACCAGTGTGGCTAGTATAGTCCCAAGGATCTCCAATACCCAATGACATGCGCGAGAATGCGCTATCTGTATGTTTGACAAGTCCTGTAAATTTTTGTGCTGTTCCCTGTTCTCCTTTTACAAAATCAAAAGGGACCGGGAAAACATCTTGCATTTTATCTTGACTCATAATACCTCCTACGGAGTAGTAATCTCAAAAGTAAAACCTAATGTTCTAAAAGGAGCAGATGCCCATTCATCAGTTTCACCTGTTCCACCAACTAGATCAATTACATTGTACGGTCCAGAGTGTGGATTAATTGTAATAAAAGTTGCTCCGTCTATACCGGAAGCAACAGTGTCGTTGTCACCAACTAACTTCCATCCAAATGGAACTTTCTGGTCAGACGTATTTATATATTCACCAAGCATATATTCAGGAAGGGATATTCTTCCAATTACCGAGTCACTATATATATATTGATTATAGTATGGACTCCAGCAGTGTGCTTGGAATGTAACTAGTTTACTGGATACCAACCAGTATCCACCTATTTCATAAGAAGAACCTACTCCACAATCTGGTGCAGAACCAGCAGGAACTACAACTCTCCAAAACCCATCATATGGGTCGCTAGCATCATCAATTTGTTCCACTAGATATGGCCGCACAGGGACATAAGCGCCTAAAGAACCAGTTACTGGATTAACAGCTGTACTATCAAGAAGTGGACCGGTTGTTTCGTAGTTTATTAGTAGTACATCATCAAATTCTACGTATTCAGTTCCACCTGTCGCAATTGATGAAGTAAATGCAAGATAGATACCAGTAGCCGTAGCAGTAAAAGTAACATCAAATTGTTCCCAGGCTCCTGTAGTTCCACCAGTCCACAATGTTGTAGCATCATTTGTAACCAATGGTGCTTGGGTGCCATCACTTCTAGCCCAACCAGTAATTCTGTATTTTACACCAATAGTAGTTACTGCTAATTGATGAGCCTCCACTTGCACAGGAGGAGTTATGTCTATAGGAGCAGTAATCTTTAAACATTGACTTCCTTCATATGGTGTTATTGTGCTTTTTTCTATAGTTGTACTAGTAGATGTATCCCAAGCGCCGTTTTGCTCTATAACTGTTATGTTGTCGTATTCACTATATTCGCCAGCAGCATTTGCAAATGTTGCTAACGTAAAGTCTGTAGCTGTAGCAATAAAAGTAAATGATATATCTTGCCAACTAGAGGAAATTGTTCCAGTCCACATAGTTGACCCATCATGTGTAATTAATGGATACTCATTTCCAGTACCAGAACTTCTTGCTTTTCCAGAAACTTTATATGATTTTCCAATTGTTAAAACGTTTTGATATGCTGTAGCATATGTATTATGTAATCTTAAACAGTACGTACTGCCAGCTATGTCAGAAGATTCTCTAGATATCTTTTTAGAACTTAACCAAGAACCATTTTGTTCTAAAACTTCAATGTCGTCAAATTCGACATACTCACTTCCACCTGGGCCAGAACAGGTAAATCCAAGATCCACATCTGTACCACCAGATAAAAATGTTAGATTAAACTGCTCCCAGGTTCCTGTAGTGCCACCTGTCCATATTAAACTGCCACTACCAACCCATATTTTTGGGGCTTCAGTCCCATCACTTCTAGCCCATCCAGTAATCCTATATGACTTACCAGAAGTTAAAACGCTTTGCGTAACAGTACATGTGCCAGCGCCAACATCAGCTGTTAATCTTAAGTGCTGTGTTCCTTCTTGTAGCGGAGGTGTTGTATCTTTTGTTGGTGTACAGTCCCATTCTGACCAAGCAGCAACTCCAACAGCCTCCATGTCTCCATCAACAATTACATCAGTTAATGTTGCTTCAAAATTACCATCCACAATAGGATCTGTAGAGGGAACAGTTTCCATATCACCATCAGTAAGCAGGTTTACAGTACTCATTCCGTACTGTTGATAAACAACTACCTTCCTGCCATTAATAGGATCACCTTCAGAAACAGTAGCACCATCCCATGCTTCTAAGTCATGCTCAAGAATCATTTCTTGTGACCATTGTGCATAATCAGCAGCATCTTGCACCCAAGATGGAGTATCGGCTTGATACATAGAAAGTAAAAGAGCATCAAGATCTTCATGACCCATAATAGGATCGTCTTTTAAAATTTGGTATAAATATATTTCATCTTCTTTTCCAGTAAGCCCGGTTTCAGAAACACTAAGAATAAGCTCCCTGTCATCTGGATAACTTGCATGAGTAGAATTTCTTACAATAGTTGTATAAAAACCAAGCTCATCAGAAGACACGGGTGGTTGGTATGTAGTATAAGCGTCACCAGAAGAATCAGTTACAGATATAGAAGCACTATCACCGTCTAAATAACCCAAATCTACTGGGCTTATTGTAAATCCAACTTCCACATCACTTACAGGCACACTGCTAGCAGAAAGCACATTGGCCTTTAAAATACCGTAATCAGAACCTACAGTGATTGGACCATATTCAATTGGAGAAGCAGTCCCTAAAATCTTTTGTTTGTTTATTTCTAATGTAATAGTAGCAGCTTCAAGATCACTGTGTGATATACAAACAAACCCTTGATTCGTAGATTGTGTTACGGGATTAACATCAGCATCTATAGCAACAATACTCTGATCTCTATTAAGTTCTTCGTATTCTATTCTTGGCACTGTTGTGTAAGCAGCAACAATGTGTGTTCCTGAAGTTGGAACTCCACTTCCAGCGGCACTACCAAAATAAACAATACCTAAATCTTTATCTAAAAAGTATCTTTTGGTATTCGGATAAGACCAGCTTCCAGTAATTAAATCCCACCAAGAATCCATTCTAGTCCATTCTTCCCATGTTGTACTATTAGCAACATAAAGATGAAATGAACTATCAGCAAGAACAGGAAAATTCTCTAAATAAAACACCTGATAGTCTGAGCCGGTGGACAAACCAAGATACTCACATGCAGCTAGATCATTATATTGTGTTGGTATAACACCATACTGTTCTGAGTAGTCACGATTAAACCAAAGTCTTGTTGTGCCATCTATGGTGTTGCTATCAACTACAAATTCTCTTTTGGTAGTATCTACATTGGCCCATGTAATAGTGCCCAAATCAGAAACTGTTTCTAATTGAGTTCCGCTTGAGTATATCCCGGTAAATCTGTATCGTTGATTAATGCGTGTTTTATAAGTATTCTCTTTTAAAGAATCACGCTTAAAAGTAGCAGCAAGGATTGGCGTTGTGATATCTGGGGTGGTAGAAAGTTCAATATAATTTCTACCGTCGCGATTATCGCTTGTATTGATGTACTGAACTACGCTGTTGTCGCTGTAATAAAAATAATCAACATTATAACGATAGTAAAAACCATTACTTACAAACGGGTACCAGTGTTTTTCGCCGTCTTGCAATACCTCAGTAAAGTCACTAACATAAAGATCATCTAAATTTGCTGCGCCAACTCCAGAGCGAAAATAACTAGAAGCACTAACACCTTGTATAGATGGATCTGATAATCTCGGAAGAGATGGAAGTTTAAGATCAAAAGGACTTCCCCATCTCTTTATATCAAATGTCCAACCTTCAGGTATATCAAGAGGGTGTTCGAATCCAACATATGGTCTCATACTGGCTTCTCTGACAACTATTTGTTCAGTAGTTACTTTAATACTTGATCTAGTAAGCGTCATTATTCACCCCAAAATACCTTTGTTTCTGTAAATAGCTGATGATATGTTTCTGACCCTTCTGTGTTAAGAACAGTATTTATTTCAGTACCAGAGTCGTCTGTCTCGTGATTAAAAAGTTCATATTGAAAATCGTCATCTTGAAAAGTATATATCTTTATTGGAGTATAGTCTACTTCAAAAGGAAAAACAGATCCATGATAAGACACAGCTAAATCTCCTTGTGGAACAGAGTATACATATATTTTTCCATTTACGCGGTCAACCATATATTCTCCTTTTGCAGAAGGAGTGCCAGTAACCTCTGTTTTAAAAGTTTCAGTCTCATCAAAAACAAGACTTGTTTCAACGATATGTTGTGCTGATAATACAGTTAGCGAGTCAGTATCAATTGGATCACCCTGTACATAAATATCAGTATTGCCGTTAATAAGATTAGTAGAGTGTGTATTTGGTCTCATTCCAGATTCTATCGTTGCAGAAAAACATTGAGACGTATTGATAGCGGCAACCAAATCATCCAGAAAATACCCAGTATCTGTTGGTTGGTATGTCCTAATTGTAGAATCTATTACTCTTGTTCCGTCTGTACGATAATCACTATACAAAACAACCTTGTTTGCAAGAATATCAACTCTTGGATTTCTGGCTATTGGATTGCCAGCACTATTTAACTTAAGAGAAATAGTCATTGCTTTTTGTCTAGAATACCCAAGCTCTCTAGTAATACCATTGATAGCACCTTCGTATGTGCCACCATCAGGATGTACAGCAACGTCCATAATCCTTTGTTTAAATTCAGCATTTGTTTCTTCATCGAGACGATTTAAAGACACTAGATCTGAAATCAAATCAAGATGACTAACTATATTTTTACTTGTAGGTGTGCCAGTATATTCATTTATACTAGTGATTCTAAAAGCAAAACTTTGAAATTTCATATTGTTGCCCATTAAACAGTTACCCTAAGTGATGAATATTCTTCGTTACACCAAACTATCTTCTTCTCATAGTCTACCAGAAAGTAATCATGATATGTTTCAAGTAAATATATTCTTCCGTATTTTTTTAACCAAACACGCAAATCAGAATCTAAACCAATATCCTCTGGTGACCTTAATGCAGTAGGCAAAGATAGTTGTATTTCTGGTGTGATAGCAGGAACGAAGAACATAAATTTTGTTTTAAGTATTTCTGTTGTTTGAAATTTGTCATCAACATATTGAGCTTCCAGTGTAACTATATATTCTCCATTCTTAAGAAAAGTAATTGGAATCTTCATTTCGTCAAATAACCCATCATACCATTTGATGTTTTCAATCCAAGCAGTTGTAGTAGTTGGAAACAATGTACCATCTTCTGCTATATAATACTCAATACCATCAGGATCTCTTAGCGTCCACTGTGTTCTAGATGGAGGATCTAAGATAGCATTATTTCTAGTTCGTATTTCTGTAGTAGCTCCGCGTGTATATATCCATGTCTCTGCCCATAGATCAATTTTGGTTTCAGAACTTTCTCCATCCATGTTTTGACAATTGGGAAACTCTAAAGAAGTATCATATACATAAAAGTTATTGTCATCTACACCATACATAAATTTACTATTTGGTTTTAATACAAAACCATTAAGGTTTACATTTAAGTTATTCTCATCTAAAAGTTCTATCTCATAAAATGTATCTTTTTCGTCTACGCCAGCTCTGATAATATCAAAATTACTTACAGTAAAACTTTTACCCAATAAGGTAGAGCCCCATGATCTAGTACCAAGATCAATATAGAGTGGTCGCTCTCCACCTTCTGCTGGAACAAAAATATTTTGTGTATCTAAATGTCCATCTTGTGCAAAGGGGAATAGTTCAATTGTGAGATAAGCAGTAGAATCAACATAGCTAACCATGAAACTTTCTACAGACTCCCATTCGTTTACTGTTTTAAAAGTGCCATTGTATCTTAAAGGAACTGCTTCGGTAAGAGTTGTACCTTTTCTTGTCGTTCCTGTTATATAACATTTGGGATAATATATTTTGTCAACTGAGCGCTTTTCCCATGTATCATTGTTAGAAATGGTTATATACAAGTGACCATTTATCGGCATTGAGTTAGGGGAAAGACTACTAATATTAGACACAAGAGTTGTAGGTAATACAGACGAGTAGGAATAGGATGTTTCACCGTTGCGAATCCGTGATGTAATACAATTGTAAGCCAATGTTTCAATATCGTTATTTTCAGCTTGAGTTATTTGTTGTTCTGAACCTTGTATGGTTGCATAAACATTCGGTGGTACGTATGTTTTCTCCCCAGAAGAATCTTCTGTGTAAGAGAAAGACATGTCGTCTGGTAGCTGTAGCCAGTGTAATATATCTAAATCATTTAAATCTACAGTAGAGGCAAACATATTAAAACGCTCTTGAGTAAGCATTTGTATTGTCTCTTGTATGTATCCAGCAATAGGATTATATAATTGTTGTCCAACAGACACTGGGCTTTTACGTATCTGTGACCACGGCGGCGCACGATTAAAAAGTCTCTGGGTGACCCATGAACGAGCATATCTATTGCTAGGATAAGTACCTAATACCATTACTGATTACCTCTTGTAAGAAATTGAATACCTCTATGCCTACCACTAGTTTCTAAAATAACTCTTTCGTTGTATAAAGGTTCTACTTCATCACCTGTAAGTATATTCCTAACTGTTCCTTCTGATACAGGATCAGTCCTATATCCATATATTTCTTCAAACTTATTAACCGTGCTTGCTCCAATACTAAAAGCATAAGGTGTAGAGTTCAACATTTTATCTATAAGATCAGAGAATATAACAGTTTCGCCAATGTCAGTTTGATTCAAGTAACTCTCAACTGCATTCCTCATGTCTTTATATCCTTGTGCTATTTGTGTAGAAGTAGCTTTTGGATTCCAAGAAACCGAAGCTATTAATTCTATTCCTATTGGCAGCGGCGCTAAAACAAAAGGACGTATACCATAGCCACTAACCAGTTGAATTGCACTAGCAACTTCTTGTAGTAACCTTGGGCTCGTTGTTGGAGTAAAACCTTTAACATAAATAGAGTATGTTCCAGGTCCCTGTTCACACATAACTTCAGTAATATCATTAACACCAGGAATACTAAGAGCAGCTAGTCTAATTGCAGCAAATACAGCAAGATTCTTTGCCGCGAAAACTTGTGATAATCTATAGCGGTAAGAAGAATCACTTTCTCTATCTTCACCGTTGGAAATAGCGTATCTATTTGTGCATTTTAATTTAGACAAATCATTTAATGTATAATTGGTAAAAGAATGTTGGTTCAAAACATTCCTTGGAACGTCAGATCCAAGCCCTTCAATGACTGCCCTTACCGGGGCATATACGAAAGACTGACCAGCGAGACAAACCACATCTGCAGTGGTGTTGTATTGTATTACAGGTTGGGACTCAATACCTGGAGTAATAACAGTGCCATCATAGGGGACTGTTTGAACTGTAGTTCCGGAAGGTATACGTATGTCATTGGCATTGTTTATGTCACCAAACGTACCAGTAGCAACATAAAACATAAAGTTGCCACCTTCTGATTCTGCATGTGTAGACTCATGTCTTGGCAGATTCATCATGTCGCCAAAGAAATCTAAGAATTTACCATCAGCATATTTAATAAATGCTTGCATGAGATTGATGTCGAAGATCCTGTGTTGGCCTTCTTGCTCTTGCGCGGCAGTATCAAGTAGAAATCTTGTTTTAGATCCAGGAGCAAGTTGCGTTATATTTGTTTCAGCGCTTAATCGCTCTAAAGAATCCGATACAATTTCTCTTCGTGTTCTTTCGAAAAATACCATTTGTCAACTCCTACTGTATAAAATATGCGTGATTTTCAGAATAATTATACAAAATATTAATACCAAGATATTCACTGCCAGCGTTTTGCGCAGTAGCAATTACCTTGATAGTTATTCTCAACATAAGTTTGTCATTCTCAATTGGTGCATATCTTACTTGTACATCAGCATTATGAACAAGACCGTTTCTTGTAATAGAAGATATGATTCTAGTTTTAACAGCTTCTGCGGTAACCTTGTTGTTTGGTTCTCCAACATAATCTGACAAGCTAGCTGATATATCAGGGTACAATCTCCAATCGCCAACTTCTGATTTAATACGACTACGTATCTCTTGATAGATAGATCTTAGTGGGTCTGCATAAGTATCCATAATATCGCCATCATGGCCAATAACTAAGTCTCCTCGTCCAGTCCACATAAGGTCTGTTCTGTCATAGATTTGTGGCATATTTACGCAGCTCCAGCAGCAATCGTTCCACCAATTATAGCACCCATCATAGCAACTTGCTTAACAAGATTAACTACTTGTTTAACAGGAGGATCGATCATATACATTGCACTAGGCGTTGCCATTGTTGATGGCAAGATACCCATTACAGAAGTTTGAAATGTGAATAAACCACCTATGCGAACCTGATTAGGACTCGAAACAATACTCATTGGTCCTGCTATAGAGGTACCACGTTCGTCTACCATTATTCCATTATCTTCAGCTGCTGTTAATCTGACTGATTTTTCAGATACAACAATACCCGAATCAGAGGACGGATGTGATTTTATAGTTTTTGGATCTGCCATATTTATTTTCTCCTTCTAATATTATACCATTACATCATGCCAGAGCCTGGAGGGGCATACGCAACGCCCTTCGCAACAAGCTCATTTGCCGTAGCAACAGCTTCGTATCTACCACTTTTTAATTGTTGCAATCTTCTAGTTATCAAAGCAACACCATTACTTACACTAGTGCCGTGATAAAACACTATAACTTCCCATGACTCTGTTTCTCCACCTGTCATGTTGGCAGGAGAACCATAAAACATAGCAAGCTGATCTTCTGTACCTATAACAGGAATAGGACCAGTTTCACCAACAATATTACCATTGTTATCTAGTAGACTCATAGTGAAGACATATAAATCTTGGTATGATTTTTTAATAATAGCTCTTGCTGTTTTAAAACGATCTACATCTAAATGATCAGTCTTGCTGATTACTTGATTAATCTTTTTGCCAAATTGTGTATGTCCACCAATCTTACCAGGCATTATGCTTCCTCCAGTCCACCAGTTGCGTCTGCGCCAAATAACTCATAAAAACCTTTTTGAGTATTAACAGAGGTTTCAAATATTTTCTCTGAAAGATCAAACCTATCCCATGCATCACTAAGATCATCCCAGTATTGATTCCATTTACCCTCGTATTGTAAGATCAATGAAGTATGATTAGGACCAAGAGAATTACTTAAGAATGGTTTACCACCAAGAGTTAATGGGGTTGCTAATACAGGAGCACCATCTTGTGTCCACATTGCAAATTTAACGCCCGCACTCAAAGCAAGAAAACTAACAGTCTTAAGGGCATTGTATCCAGGGATTACAGCGCCAAGTGCAAAGTCTCCATAAGTATACGACATTGCAGATGCTGCGACATCAAATACACTGGCAGTATAATAATCATTTGTTTCAACACAAAGGTCTGGTTTTATTACAGAAACATATCCTGTATCACGATTAAATATATGGGTAACAGCTCCTACTTCGACAGGTCCAGTCATATTAATAGATGCGTCATTAATAAAACAAACATCATAAGGTTTAATATTTTCATCACCTATAACAATTAATTCACCTTTATAGGCGTCTCTTAATGTTGTTGCGAAAATACCTTGGGCATATTTTCTTGCCATATCAGTAGTAACACAAGAAGGGTATTCTGCAACATAAGATCTAATTGAAGACTCTGGTATATTCTCATCAAGCTTAACAGCAAAAACACCTGCTCCACCCCTGTGAACTTTCTCAACATGCTCTACCACATCATCAGCATCATCATCAGTTATACTTCCTTCTTCTTCTGTGTAGTATATTTCTACTTCATTGTATGTACCATCAACAGATGTGCTAATCTCATTCTTTAAGATATGGTGATAACTGTCAAAATAGTGATAATTTCTAAACGGTACATATCTACCAAACAACTCACCAAGTGCAAATCCAGTGTCGTATCTAGAACCAGAGGTAAGAATATCGTTTACAAAAGCAGCTCCAAGAGTTGGAGAGCCACTAACAAATTTTTGTAAGTCATTAAGAAGACCTTTTTCTAATAGTCCATCGCCAGTAAAAATATTCCAAACATTATTGCGTAGTTTTGTTATTTCATTTTTTGCGCCACGAGACAAAGCAACTTCCATTTCACTTGGTGGTCTACTCCAATAGTGTTGCATTTTACTACCAAAAAACATTGTCATTCTTGGTTCGTGACCATAAGGAACTGCCATAGATATATATCCAGGATGACGAAGTTCATGTTCCTTAAATATTTCCCAAGGTGTTTGTTTTAATGGACGATACGCACAGGCGTTGTTCCAAAATGTATCCCAAGTTGAAGCATAGGTAGCAGGAGATGGAGCATATATATTGTCATCTTGTGGATAGTTTAAGAATTGGTATCTATTAAACACACTTTCTAATCCTCTTGTAGACCATTCTGAAAGTATATTCCTTGGTGTTAATCCAGCAAGCAGACTATCTCCTCTTCCGCCTGTCCATGAGTGTCTTGCAGATGCAGGGTTTGCGCGATGATATCTATCTTGTCTACCAAAGTTTGCTATGGAATCTTGTATGATCGCGCCGGATAAAGCTTGCTGAGATGAATAGAAAACAGGACCATCCTCTAAAGGACCAAGCTGAACAGATTCTAATTCAGCACCATATCCTTGACAATGAATTTCAATAATCTTACCGTTCTCTGCGAGAGCAACTTCAACAACTTGTCCTAGAAACCTTGTTTTTAAATGGTTTGGATTGGCTGCATACCCAAGACGAATTTGTACTTTAACACCATCTTGTAGGATCATTTTCTCAAAAGGGTGTTCTTGATCAGTGTCAGCAAAAATACCTTGTCGTTCTGCATCTTTGCCATACTTATTGACATCTTTGTCACTCTCACCAAATCTTCTTCGTAACAACAAACCACCTATATTGGTCATTCGTATTACAGCCATAGATGCAGCTATCTCTCTATCTTCGTGTATTTTGATTTCTTGTATAGCAGAGTAACTATAAAAATCATGAAAGGCTTTTAAGTGGCCACCACCAGCAAAGTCTGACTGTGCAGTGTCATCCTCTATAAAGAAGATTCTAAAAGTAGGGAAAGCCCTACGCATAGATAAGTCATTACGTTTTTTAGCTAGTGCAGTTTTAGATGCTACTTGAGCTATACGTTTCTTTTCTTCTTTTTCTGCGTTTTCGGTAATAAAATGAGAATATTTTAACGCTCTCGTGTCTGAAAATATTGCCTCAGCAGTATTGCCTATTGCTTCTGCGTTATCAGTAATATCTGCGATAGCATTTAAGGCAGCAGTTGCTCCAGGAACAAGAAAAGCCATAGCACCCAAAGCACGTGCACCAAAGCCAAACAGATCAACTGCAGATACACCAGGAATAATATCTTTAATATCATACCTATCTTTTTCTCGTTCTTCAGCTGTAGAGCTAAAAGTAGCCCCACCATCTTTTGTAGTGGCTAAACGATTATTGCCTTTAGTAGAATCACCAGGTACAGAAGTACCTTCTAGATCATTTCTTGCTTCTATATTATTAGCAAGTCTGTCTTTTGCAGGGTCAAGTGCTTTGCCAGCATAAGCTGCATCAACAGGTTCCAGAAGTGGATTTGGACCAAATGCAAGAAGCTTATTCGCTTCACCATACAGTGACTCTATAAGATTTGCATTGTACTTCTCGCCTACTCCTGAATCCCACTGTCTGTTTTCACGTATATATGGAGACAGTCTAGTGATAGCATCTAGGTATTTAAAGTTAGCACCTGATTTACTGTCTGCTCCATATTCTGTTGATACTTTCTTTTCCCATGAAGAGTAGCCATTGTTTACTGTATCAATGTCATCCCTACGTGTATATATTGGTTCCCAAGCTTTTCCACCATTTTGAAAATAATTCCAATAATAACTAAGGTTTCTTTCGCCTTCTGATCTTTTGTGTTCTGATGCTCTCTGTTCTAATATCTTTGGTAAGTTCTTTGACAAATAAGAACCACCAAGAAAAGATCCTTCTATGTATCTTTCTACAGATGCATAGGTATTGTTTACGTGATTCTCAAGACGCAACTCCATATTTTGACTATCTGTCATATTGGCAATTAATGGATCTTCACTAGAGTCATCATACACATAGTATTCTGGTGGCAAAGCAACTAGCGTACCAGGAAGATTTGGCATATGCATATCTTCATAGCATGAATTGATATTAGAAGCTACGAAGCCTATTGTGTCTTCTAGTACACCAGGAAAGAATCTACGCATATTCTCTTCGTCATTCATATATGTTTTAAACCTACGATAGATAGCATTCATTTCAGATGTCCATCTACGGAACACTTTACCGTGTGTTACATTTGTTTTTTGACCACCGTTATATCTAAAATCACCCCTGGTTTCTTTTAGTTTTTCTTCTGATATATTAATGGTATCTATTGGGTTTTCATGATGATATGGATTAGAAGCATCATAATAATCACGAGCAATATTACGTTCGTCACTATGAATGTTTTCTACTCTACCATTCATAACGTGATCAGCGCCCCACTTCTTATATACGTCTTGCCACGTGAGTTCGCCTTTTGTACTTCTCTTCCATGCTATTGGTGGCATTTCTTCGTCAAGTCTTTTACAAATATCAACTGTATCAACAAGTAGTTTACCTAACCATTCTGGAGTGCCATTGACAGTCGTATAAGTTTTACCTGCAGAATCCGGATTGTATTGTACTAGGTTAGAATCCACACTAATATTTGAAGTTATTTTATTAGAACCAATTTTAATATGTCTCATAAGCGCTCTAATGATTTTTTGCTTCTCACTTATAGTGGTGGCAAATTTATCTTCAAACTGCTCACTAGCAAAATCTTGTGCAATAAACTCTATAATCAATTGATGTTTGTCTACACTCTCAGGAGCACTAACGTCTGCTGCATCAACAATGATTACATTTTTTATACCAGAAAGAGCTAGTATTGTATTTTGTCCACCGCGCCGGAAGAACGTATTAACTAATTCTATTGCACCAGATCCTTTTATAATAGAAGTGAATTGATTAGAATTATTAACAGCTTTTGAGAATAACTCTTTAAGAATATTAGCAGAGCGTTTTCCTTCTTTGCCAGCAAAGGTTAATACTATTTGACCAGTTTTATTACCCGCTCCGAGGAATTGGTAAGTATAATATGGCTGGCTTGTGAGTTTCATAGGAGCAATCCTATGTCCAAATGTTGTAGATATACTAGAACAAACTATATTTTTTAGTGCATTGCCAAAATTCTGAACTTCAGGATCACTGGAAATATTTAATTGTATATCCCTGTAAAATACATTTCTTACCTTTTGGTCGTCATAATAATAATGCCAACCATCGGCAGCCTGTTTATCTATCCATTTTTCTCTTGCTAATGGATCGTGTTTACTTGTGTTGTTTAACTTTGCTTGTAACGCTTTATACTCGGCTTCAGTTTTTGCTTCTTTGAGTATACGTTGTTTCTCTACCTGCTCAAAAACACTACCTTTATAGCTGGCAGTTTCTTCTTGTTGGGTGCGACGATCAGACTTTATATCATTTTCGTTGTGAATAGTATCAACGTCATCATCTATTTCTGTACTAGTACTTTGTTCAATGCCATATTTTTTTGTAAAGTAATTATGTAAGTAAGATTGATCACCTTTTATATATTGTGATTTCTTATTTGGGTAAGAAAGATCTATCCATATAGCATCAGTTGGGCGAGTATCAATATGAACGAATTTAGAATTTGGATAAAAACCCTTTCCTGATCTTTTTAAGTTGTCTTTTGCCCAGGCAAAAAGATCTTCATTCGGCACGCCTTTGATAGTAAGATCCATAGCATCCCCAATTACATGTTTGCGCACTTTGTTTGGCTTAGGGTCTTTTGTATAAAATTTATTTGTTGCAGGGTTAATTTTTCTCATCCAACCAGGGTCTCGTATACCAGAAACAAATGTAATAGTACGACCAGGATAATGATTAGCTATTTTTGCAAACAGCTTAATAAGTTCTTTTGATAAAAAGATAGACTTATTAGCTGTAAGCTTTCTTTTGTCTGCAAGCTTTGAAAGCTGATAAATTGTATCTGTCGGTATTTCTCCTTTTTCGTTTAACAAAGGAACAGAAATTGTTTTGCCAGATGCTTTATTTTTGAATCTTATTTTTCTCGTAGGGTCTACAGTGCCAGTATTTTTAGTCAAAGCTTCAATTTGTTTATCTTGCTCAGTCTGGCTATCGTGTGTTCTAAGTGTATCATCTAATGTTTTTTGGCCAATTAACTTTCTCCAATTCTTAGGAGAATAAAGTTCATCAACATCTTTGTATTTGTAGTCAATAAGATCTTGTAATGTAGCAGGGCTTTCCGCAAATTGACTATCCGGCGGCATAATTATTTTATATTCTCTGAATTTAAAACCAAGAGAATCTTTGGCGTCGTCAGTAATAGGTGCAGACATTGACTCTAAATGATTAGCAAAATACATCCAAGCGTCTGACTGTATTGGTAAATTTACAGGAACATGGTGGTTTTCTGCTGCATAAGTATTTAATATTTTATCTCTAATTTCATTATTTGCCTGATTTGATATTTTAGATAACACAAAATCAGATGACTCATACCCAGACAACTCATCTAAATCAATCTGCTCAACTATTGCAGTAGATACTTGTGATTCATCAGATGGTTGAGTGTAACCAGGTAATTTTGCATTGTAATAAAAATGCTTACTAAATGGTTTGTAATTAAAATAATGTAATTGTAAATCAAGCACAACCAATCCAACTGTTTCCATTGTGCTACGCAAACTACCTGCTTCTAAAATAAAGATAGTAGTTTCAAATTCATCAACACCTAATTTTTGTTTTATTGCATTGTTATGTACAAATACCAATGGATGTTTTGTTATCTCTGCCATCAAACGTCTAAGTTTAACAACTTGTGATTCGCCCGGAGGAAAAGGAATGCTTAAATTCAAAGTAACATCTTGTCGGCCTTCTGAATCAATAATAGGAGCAGATGAACGTAGGGTTTCTCCAATAAATACATCAGTTTGTGTGGAAAGTGATATTCCAGTTATAGGTACATTGTACAAATGTATATCGTTTAATATTAAAAAACTATCAGGGAATGCATAAAAGTGTGACGACGCTTTAAATATTTCTTCTGGCTTTTTGGATTTTTCAATTATCTCTTGTTGAAGGTCTGGTCTATTAGTTCCATCTGGAAAGTTTTCGCTAGACACACCATCAGACCATGGGTCAAATAAATCTTTATTGCGCTCGTAGTCTTCAAACTCGTTATTATTATTACGTTTTATAGGATCTTGTCCTTGTGTCCAATCTCCTTGCTTCCCATAATTTTTCATTAATTAAAGCCTCTCGTGAATTTTTCTCGCCAAAGAATTAGCATCTAATATAGATCTGTCATCTTTAGTTCTTATGTTCACACTGCCTCCGTTAGAGAGTTGTCGTGCGCTCCTCATTAGATCATCAGAGGAAGAATTCAGGTCATCAGTACGCATTCTTATATTAGCATGCGAGGTTCTTCTTCCGCCACCCATATCATATATTTTAGGTGACATATTCATACCAGGACTTGGTGGATTCATAGGATGACCGCCAACATAATCTGGATTCTCAAAATCTACATTTCTTCCACTATTTGCGCCTTCTGGATTTCTCATAACACCAGCAGTACTAGGGGCCATAAGCATAATGCCAGCGGCAACCCCAAGTCCAGCAAGTAAAGGTTTCTTTGCTCTGCCAGCTGCACTAAGTAAACTTCTGGCTTTTACTTGCCCTCTCATAACAGCTCTTGATGCACGCATAGTGAATTTGTTAATGTTACCAGCATTAGCTTGCATCATAGTTTTTGTAACATCTACAGATCCAGTGCGGCGAGAATGAAACATTCTAACAGCCTCTTCTAACGCAATGCCTCCACCATGTCTACCTCTAGATGCAGCATTAGCTTTCATTGCAGTATCTATTTCTTTGCTTACCGAGTCATAAGAACTAATTGCAGTCTCTGCCCATTTGCGTGGTTCATATTTTAAACTATGTTGAGTAACTCTTCCGCTAGCGTCAGTCATGGTTCCAGTAATAGTTCTTGGTTTGTCACCCATAATGGTTTTAATAACACCCTCTAGTCTGGCAGTACCTTTCTCTCCACCCTCATCAACAGCTTGTGTAATAGATTTATAAAAGTCACCTTCTAAAACACCATGTTTGCCACCAATAGCAGCTTCTTCAAGATGCCAGAATAACTCAGCCATAGGTCTATATTGTTCAGCTTTGCTATATTGAACACCAAGTTTAAGTTTCTGTAGTGCTATATTTACTTCACCAGTTGTGGTTTTTGCGGTAGATAATTTTCTATAGCCTTCTACCATGGGGTCTAACCCAGCACCCTTGCTAACGTTACCCTCAACCATATCTTTCATGGCATAGTGATTAAACAAATACTGTGTATACCCTTCTCTAATATCTTTGTTCATAGCACGACGAGCTTGGTCAGAGGTTCTTCTATCTGAGATTAGCGATAATGTAAATTGATCCTTATCAAAGTCACCCTTCATACCAACCATTTCAGACACGTCAACATCTAAAACTCTGCTATCTTGAAATGATATTTTTCCAAATTTAGTAGGCGCGGCCAACATACCATCGACCATATTTGCATCTTTCTTAAAATTAACAAACTGAAATGACTCAGGCCCAGATGTAGGATGTCTCCATATGCCACCAGTAATAGATTCGCCTTTTCTAAAAGCTTCTCTTTGTTGTTGTAAGAATTGTATTTGGTCATCTGCTTGTGCGCGGCTTATTAGGTCACCAAACATATCTTCACCAGTTGCACTTGAGATTCTGAACACACCAGGATCTTTAGCAAAAGTTTTTCTTTGGCCAGTAAGATATTTTGATCCAATAATCTTGCCTCTGGCTGAAGCTTGTGACTCTGCTTGTTGTACTACAGATGTTCTAAGTCCAGCAGCAGCCTCTTCTAGTTGCTCTGTAGTTATTTTGCCCATTTCTGCATCACGCATAGCACGTCTAAAACCACCTAGTTCTTTTACTAGTGGAGTGTCTATAAGTTCTCCTTTTGCCATTTTTGCTTGCATAAGTTCTGGAGCTTCTAATGTTCCAGGTATATACATAACATCAGACCCACCAAGAGCACCTAGTTTTCTACCAAGTTTTACGTACCTGCCTTCTGATTGTGCAATATCTCCAGACATAAAAGATTCTAATGGTCTACCTTGTCTGGCTAATTTATCAAACAACGACTCTTGACCTAATACAGTTGCAGCCATTTTGTCAGCAGCAGCAAGTTCACCTTTGCCAGCAATTCTTGTAGTTAGTTCAGCAGCATAACGCTGTCCTATTTCACCCTTCATAGACAATGCTCTAAATCCACTAGGCTCAAATGTTCCCCATTTGCCGGACCCACCTTCTGTTGCAATGTCACCAAGCATACCTTTGGTCAGCCCAACAACACCAGGTGAACGAGCAATATGACCAGCTTCTCTCCATGACAATGTTCCAGATTTTGCAAAGTCAGACAATGTATCTCTACTCATAAGACCAAATGTAAGTTGCATTTCGTCTCTATTGAACTGCCAATTCTTTGCTAATCCAACAAGATTTCTTTGTATTTGTGTGTGTGCTGAACTACCAGCAGACCTAACTAGTTGTTTAACATTCATAGCAGCAGTGGGGTTTTCTAAAAATGCTATTACTTCTGGTGTTGGTTGCATTGAACCAGATTGTATTTTTTGTGCAACAAACATAGAGGTAGCTTCAATTTGTTGGGTAAGTAGTGCCATTTTGTTTCTACCAACAAGCTTACCAGAGAACACAGCTTCTATTGGTTGGCCAGCTATATTAACTCTATCTCCCATTCCAGCGGCTTTAAGTACACCTCTCATTTTTGTTTCGTCGGCAGCAGAAGCCATATATTTACTTTCTTCGGAAAAATACTTCCACATCTCTGTAGAAGAAAGTTTTCTTCTTTCCCTAAGGTAAACATTTGCTTCGTTCTTGCCAGTTAATTCTGCACCAATAGCAGTAACACCAGCGTTACTATCTAATCCAGTTAAAATATCCTTACCCGTCCCTCGTTCTATACCGACAAATCCTTCTTTAGCACCTATATTTAAAGGTACTGTTTCGCCTATCTTTTTACCTTCAAGACTACTAGCAAGATTTTGGTTAACCATAAAACCTTTATCTAAAGCTACCTTCTTTTGCATGATACGTTCATATTCCATCATACCAGTAACACTCTTAGAAATAACTCCTTCTTCGGCAGCAAGCATTTGATTAAGTGCTCTGGACTGATAACCAATACCATATCCACTACGTGAAGGTTTTGCATAGAAAGTTGTTAATTGTGGTGCTGAATATGCCTGTCCAGACAATGGCGACTTGTCACCATACATAAATTGCTTATACATTGGACCTTGTATTTTTCTATCTAACCTGTTGTAGTATTGTCCAAATAATCCTTTAAACCCTGTTGCTCTAGATTTTGCTTCTCCTGTAATTCCCCATTCTGGACGAACAAATTGTGTTGGTCTATCACTTGGAGATGCAAATGCACCAAGTGGACCAAAAAGATCTTCAGCTAAGTTTCTTGTTGATAATGTGCCTTTGCTCGCTGCGCCAGGAGATGTAAAAGGATATAGACCTTTCCCAAAAAGATTAATGATATCGTCCTCTTCCATTGCTCCATACATAACAGCTTCTTGTGTTGTAAGTCTAGCTCTGGCCATTCCGCCAGAAGTCATATAAGGACTTGCCCATATTGCAGCAGCTCTATTGCCAGAGTCTCGCATATTCATATGATCAATAAGCCTTTGATTGGCATCTAAAACATTTTGTTTTAAATGTGCTTTTGTTTTCGACTGCTGTATGGCATCTATTAAACTTTCTTCGTACATTTCTGGGAAAGACATTTTTCTGCCAGTAACATCATACCCTTGTCTTGTCACATATCTTGTATTAAGGTTCTTACTACTGTATGTAACTCCAGTTTGTGCCAATGGCATAGCAGCTAATCTATCTTCACCAACTTGTCCAATCATCATAGGGGTACTTACAGGCTTCCCAGCAACAACATCATCTATATTTTGATACGACCATTCTATTGCTCCCTCAAGACCAAACGCATCGGCAGCTCTCTTTTGAATTCTAAGAGCATGTTCTCTAGCCTTTGCTGGTAATAAATTTATATCAGAAAAACCTTTACGAGCTGCGCCTCCAAAGCCACCTGGGGATATAGCACTCATAACACTTTGTTCAGTAGATAATTTTTGTATATTTGCTTGAAAAGAACTTATGTCTCCAGAGTATTTTTGAACAGCAGCAAGTCCAGCTTTATATGCGCCAAGAGCAGAAGTTTGTCTATTAATAGATGACATTGCACCCAGCGCTTGTTTATGTGTTAAAGCACCACCAGACATTAAAGATTGATATGTAGAAGCGTGGATGTTTGCTATTGATTCAACAGCACCAGCTCTTCTTTCAAAAGCAGATACACTAGCCTGTACCGCTTCGTCAAAAATATCAGCACCTGGCATACTATTTTTAAGAGAATTAAAACCAGTAAGACTTTGTGACTGTGCAACTGTTTGGCCGATAATATCTGTATTTGCAGTGTTCCATGCTTCTTGAAAAAGTTTTTTGTTTTTTAAAAAAGCATATCCTGCGCCGCCAGTAAAGGCAGTTCCAGCAGCTAGATTCCAAGGCATATTTTTATCATCATCAAACATTTGTTATGCTCCCACTCCCTTAATAGCTTTATCAATTAATTCTTTTCGACCGTCGTAAATCTGCACATTATATTTATCTTTACCTAAACTCCCACCTAGTTGAGATTGAGTAATTTCTGCTTTGTATTGGCTAAACATTTTACTAAGCGCTTTAGAGTTCTGAGCAACATTACTATATGTATTGTACTCAACATCATTTTCCATTTGTGATATTAACTGATTATTTATATATGGTTTATTAGCAAGGGATCTTTTACGTTTTTCCCACAAGTCAAAATCATGAAAATCTAATCCAGCGTTCTCTACATATTTCAGTTTAACATCTTCTAGGTCAACAGATGGGTGCCATCCTAACCAATCGGCTCCGGGTAAAGAATGTGTGTCAAAATATTCAGCTGCTTTCTGTTCTCTGAGCCACTCATCAAAATCTTGATTACCACGAGTTTCTTGCTCCCATTGTTTTCTCATATCTGGTGAATAATCGTATCCTTCACCTGCACGCATTTTTGCAGTAGTCGCAATAATATCATTATCTTGTTCTGTTGCAATTTTAGCATCTCGTTTTGCGTAGGCAGCTTGTTCTTTCTGTCTCATCCATTGAGAATGATACAGTCTCTTCTCGTTATCTGGAATTAATTCTAAGATTTGTTTTCTGTCTTTCTCGGTCTTAGCATTAAGGAATTCATTAAAGAAATCCTTTTCTCTCCTTGGTAAAGCCCTCATAACTTTTGCAGGACTTTGAAATACATCCACACCGAACACAGTAGATTCTTTACGCTTTTTAAATTCCTTTGCAGTATCCCTATCTCCAACTTCTCTAGCTTTTGCTTCTATTCTAGATGACTTAACCCATTTGAGCATATCGAAATATTCTTGTATATCTCTACGTTCTTGTACTTGTTCTGGGATATCAGTAAAACCAAGTTTATATTTTGCCATATCTATGGCTGGAATAATAAAATTCTCTAATGGTTTATCCCAGAAAGAAGCACCTGTGCCAACTGCTTCTGTTGCAATATATTCTTCAATAGGAGATCTATGTCTAATTAATTTTGATGCAGGAGATACTGGTGTTAAATATTCTAACGGAGTCTCTATGCTATGTGTAATTTTTTCCCATATGCCGCCAGCCAAACGTTCTCTAAAAGAAAAATCAAGTTGTTGGAACTCGTCTTGTGCTTTTTCTGCTCGTGCAACACCAGCTTCTGCAGCCATAGAGCTATACGTTTTACCATCTAAAACAGCTGCTGCTTTCATTACAGGACCAGCTTTGCTTTTAGAATATCTTCTAGATTCTAATGATGGAGTTTGTATTGTAATATTTTGCCCAAGTAGATTTCTTTTAGCAAATTCCATGGCAGCAGCTTCGTCTTTTGTTTCACCCATACCAGGAATTTCAATGATCATATCACCAAATTCTTTTGTACGAAACTGAGTCGGAGAAATGATATCAGATACAGTGACATTATATTGCTGCAACTGCTCTTCTTGAAACTTATAATCTACAAATGTTCTACGTTGTTTTTTCTCTCTTACTTGTCTTTCTGTTTCAAGTACTAGTTGTTTTTCAGCAGAACTCATGTTTTTAAGATTACGTTTTGCTTCAGACATTGCAGATCTATATTCATTACTATACATTGCTATGTCACCAAGTATTTTTACTCTGTGTGCCAAAGGATACTCTTCTGGAGACAACCCAGCAACATCCCTATGTAGTGCTGCATAACCAGCACCAGGAAGACGTATTTCTGCTTCTGGTATTTTATCAAATGGATTACCATGCTTAAGATCAATAAAATAATCATCTGGCATCCACGATGGCATAGTATTTCTCAATGGATTATACGTATCAAGATAACTTCTTGTGCGCGGAATAAATCTTCTTATTGCTTCTGTTGTTCCTGCGCCGCCACCAATGTTTAAATGCTTCCAAAGCCAATACTCAGCACCAGTTTCTTTCCCCATAACACCTAATGTTTTTTGATTAGGTAAAAACTCTTCTCTTCCAATTACTTTTTTAGTTATTGCACCTTCCATAAATCCAACAAGACCGACAGCTTCTCTACGCCTGTAGTTTAGTTCATTTATTAAAGTTGCAGGACTATCCGGATCTACTGGGTCACCAGGACCTATTCCACCAAGAGCCTTAGATATTTTTTCTTCTCCACGTGTGTCTAGGCGATGTACGTATCCGCCACCGGGACGTTTCCATTCTTCTGGTCTAATTTCTTTACGAGGCTTAAAAAGTTTACCAAATGTTGAAGCAATAAGAGGACCTATAAACGGTATTTCATCACCATAAGTACCAGTCATTGGTGCTGGTCGTTCATATTTGTATTTCTCTTCGTAATGATATTTCCATTCGTCAGAACCAAACATTGCTTTAAGTGGATGTAGCATAGGATCATAATCCCACTTCTCTTGCTCGTCTCCATATAAACCTTTTTGATATGCTCTAGTTCTTAAACGTGCTGCAAAGTGCGGTCTAAAATATTCAATGCGTCCACCTTCGTATCCAGTCGATCGGCCAAATTCCCACCATCGCCCTTTACGTACAGCAACTTCTTTCTCTCCAGAATATATAGCCTCTAACTCTTCTGGAGAGTCAGTTGTGCCTAATATTCCAGCAAGCAGCGCACTAGGTCTACCAGATAATGTACTAAGGCCAAGTGCAGTTATTCCATATGCTGCTATACCTGCTGTAAACCCAAGAGCCATTGGATTTTTTATTTTAGCAAGATGCTTAAGGCCAGGTGTTTTTAACATCTTCTGCCCAATTCTAGAAGACCACATTTTATCTAGAACTTTACCAGGACCTTTTTCTCTCATATGCTCAAATACCTGAGCAAGAGGTTTCCCGGTTTTTATGCTTTCTGCAATAGATACACCAGCGAATGAAGAGTAACTTGCTAATCCACTGGCAAGCGCACCCACTCCACCAAAACCTAATGCAGTTTTCATTGATATTAAGCCAGGTGTTATTTGTTCTTGTTCGCGCAAGGTTTCAGTAAACCCAAGCCCCCTAGATAATTTAGCCCTAGCAACACTTATATCAGTACCAACAGATACAACACCAGACAATATACCTTCATCAAATCTAGGCGCTACTCCAGCAACTAATCCTGCGGCAGCACCAATCGCAAGACCAGTAGTAGAGAATTTCATACCAGCTTGTCGGCCAAGTATTGCACCTAACCCAGCGCCTCCTGCTGTAGATAAAGCAGCGGCCCAAGGTGAACCTTCAGATCTTAAATAATCTGTATATTCTATACCCTTCCATACTGCTCCAGCCAACATAGCCTTACCTGTATACCTGCCAAGAAATTGTAATGCAGTACCAGGTTTAACAGCCAAACTTCTCATTCCAGGTATTTTCTCTACATACTTACCAATACCAGGAATCTCTAGTGGTGATCTTAATAAGATATTCAGACGACTTGCAGTAGATGCAGCTTTTGCTCTAAGCAACTTACCTGTTGTTTCTGCACGGGCTACATTTTTAGCCATGCCTTCAGACAGGGCAATGTCTTTACCAAGCACACGAACCTTCTCGCGCAAACGAGAACCAATAATCAATCTCTGTCGTCTAAGGTGTGGCTCTATTCTGTCAATCCATTCACTGTAAGGAAGTGGAGATTTGGATTGTTTCCATCTATTGCGAAGGATAGCATCATTTAAAGACTCGTATTGTGATAATTGCACTCCTTGTATACGAGCATAGAAGTCTGCAATAGCTGCGCCCTTTTGGGTTCCAGCTTCAATATTAAGACCCATTCCAAGAAGCTTGCCGTTGGTATCACGCACTTCTCCAAAAATAGAGCCGGTTCTTGTTAATGAATACCCTTTGGCTTGGCCGAAAGAAGCCTTAAGGTGTTTACCGTAAACACCTGATCTTATATCAGCAGGATATGCACTAACTGTACTCCAACTTTCAAGTGGTGATAAAAATTCAGATGTACGAAATGTACGTAGAACTCCCCCAGGAGACCCTGCTTCTACTGCGCGGATAGTAGATAAATACTTATCCCATACTCTTCCGGTGCTTGTTGAAATAAATCCAGACGCAGCAACACCTGCAGAAGATGCTGCTAGAATAGCTAAGTTCTGTTGACGCTCACTAATACTCTCTTCGGGTACTTTTGGGCGCGTATCAAATCCAATAAGTGGATTAACCAAAACACTTAGCCTCCTCTTTTCATCTTTTGTCTAAAAGCAAACTCTTCCATCTTTGCTTTATATGCAGGATCTTCAGTAAGTCTAGGTCCTTGTTCATCATGATCAAACATACGATAATCTTTAGCGTCTTGTTTAATAACATCTTCGACTCTAAATGGCTTAACAACTTCTGGTTCTTTGAATTTTAAGCCTTCTTCTATTATACCGTTATCTAACATGACTTTCTCTGCCTGTATATATATCTGTATTAATTGTTGGAAATTTAAATCTTCTAAATCAGACATCTTATACCCGCCGAATACGCTACATATAGAACGCTTAACAATAGATATTATACTTTCTGTTTGAGACCTATAAACTTCCATTAAAGAATTTGTATAATCTTTAAAGTCTTGGTCTGCACCAGACATATATAATATTGTTTTTGCTATTGTTTCTGGGATACCAGCTTTAATTTCAGTGTCGTGCACAGCCATATATTCATCAACAACAAAGTTTTGAAAAATATGTTCATATACTAATGACTGGAGGCTATAGTTATCTTCGGCGAAACCAAGTATTTGAGCGTACTGTGAAGCTTGTCTAAAAGACGGTAGGCGAAAGATTACTTCTGTACCGTCTAAATCAACAGCGAACAAATCATTGTTGATTGTTTTTACCGCCTCAAGTGCGTCAATAAGGCTCATTATTACAGCTTAATCGTAATGCTTGCCACTGCAGATGCATCAAGAAACAAAGACTGAATCTTTACTTGTTCTGCGATAAGAGGAGCAGCTCCAGCAGGTAATCCACCTTGAGTAGTAGCTGAAAATGCTGGCCACAATGTACATTTTGTAGCAAGAAAATCTTCTCGCTTGTCTTCTGACATATTATTCCACTGCTCATTAGCCAACAATTGTTTCCACTCTTGTCTCTTAAGGTACCTATACAGAAATACGCGTTCATCAATCCTTAAAACGAATACGTTTCCATGCATTGCTTTCCATTGCTTCAAATGTTGCAAAGTAGGCGCATTCGCCCCAAACAATTCTTTAAGAGTATCAGCAACAGACTGCATCATCTCTTCAGGAGTAGGAGGTTTTTCTTCCTCTTTACTCTCTTCTTTGGGTTGTTCTTCTTGAACTGGTGCAGGTGGCTGTACCTGGGGGGCTGGGATAGCCGGTACTGCGTCTTGTGTAATTGGTTCAAGCGGAGGTGTACCCAACTCAGGTTGGTCCATTTGAACGGCATCTAGAGCGTTCTTGATCATGTTCTCTTTTTCTGGCATTGGTGGTAATTCTCCTTTTTGTTGTTGATCATTTTTAAGTGCTTCTGCAAAACTTCCATCAATAATATTATTTGCTTCTAATGTTTGCATTTCTTCATTAAGATCAAACTTAACAGTCTTTGGTCCATAGACAGCTTCATTAAGTTCTTTAGTCTCTGGGTTGTAACCCATCTGCGCCATCTTACCGGCTTGAGACAACTCTTCGCCGTATCTAGCCGCTACTTGCGGCTTCAAAGGTCTTTTAACTCCCATTTGTTTTCTCCTTGTTTTATACTAGGTTTCTTCCAATAAAACTATACGTTTCAAAAATTGGCTGACCTGAAACCTCTATTGTTTGAGTTTGGCCAGTAAAGGATAGTTCTAAAATTTTCTTTACGGTATGATTTGCTGGTTGGCGGGACATATCACCGTAAACTATCCAAACATCCATTGGTGGATATTGGTCTGCACGTCTATGACTAAAAACTTGTTCATCTGATATTGCATCTTGCCAAGGTAGATTTTTAGAAAATAGTTTATCGCGCACTGTTGGGTTGGCTTTATCAGAACCATACCATATTGCATCTTCAAAAGCTTCTGCCCAGTCCTCAAATGCATTATCTGGTAACGCACCTAATTCTTTCCAGAATCTATTGAAACTTTTATTTTGTCTGTTGTTATCAGCGCTTTGTTGCCAATCAAACATCTGCTCTACATTTGCCTCCAGTACCCTTTTATTACTAGCTGCTTTTGCAGCTGCTGTCAAGGTATTTCCTGCTTTTGTAGTGTCATAGTAATTGACTTTATTGCCATTAGAATCTAAAGAGTATCTTGGAGAGGTCCATATTTCATTATGTGCCTTATTCCAATCTTCTTCTGTTTGTATACGGCTGCTACTAATGTTAGCTACTTTCTCTTGAAACCTTTGCATTGGCCATAACAAATAACCTGCTTCTTTAAAAGCTATTGTGAGTGTGCCTTGAACTATGACATGTCCGTCAGCAACAAAACTATAATATTGACTTGAGTAACCATATACTGGAGTTTTAGTTTGACCAACACTAAAATTTATAGCTGCGGCGCTATCAATTAAAACATCGCCCATCATGATACCGATCTGAGAACCAGAGTACCAGTCGTACTCATAGGCGTTATTACCTATATTATTAGGTGTAATAAAATTACCGTTTTGATCTCTTAGTGGCATTATATAAACTGATTCCTTCTATATATGTGATTGTTAAGAAAGTTTTTATGTCTTGATAACTTATCTGCAGTCATTGTCCACTCTTCTTTTATACCTTGACCGTCAATTGCACGCTTGTCAACAATTCGCATAGGATCTAAATCCCTTGCTACATACTGTACTACATTTTCAGAAAAAATGTCTTCAATTGAAAAAGTGGAACCTTCTGATACAAACTCAACGCCCCATATTCCCATATGTGATAAAGCGCCATATTCATTTGCAAAAACCAAACTTATATCAAGAGGTGGCAACTGATCAGGTAAATTAGTTGTGTAAGTATATTTATCATGATCACTAGTGCCTGTATTATAAAATTTAAGATTAAGAGCTAATATTTCATGTAGTACATGTTGGTGGAAAACGGTAAAAATCATACTACCAGCAATTGTTCTTGGACCGCGAGTATAGGCTCTAGGATAAACAGACCCCAGTGTTCTAACTGGAGCTTTATCTCTATGTATTTGCCAGGAAATAGTTTGTAGTTCTGCGAGCACTTTAGATGTAGGTATTTTAGAAAGCTGTTCTAACTCTTCCTCCATGTTTGTTAAAGACGTGCTGTATTGTTCTAAGTTTTCTTGTAGTATTGCAACAGTATTAGTTTTGTTTGCATATTCTTGGCTGGCCATAATACGATCAAGTTCTGCAGCAGATTCATTAAAAAGCCTTTGGTCTTCCGCTATATTACTTTTTATCATATCTAAAAAAGCTTTATCTGGATGCGGATAATGAACCACTACTTTTATATCCGCACCGGAGAAACTACCAAACCCAAGGTAGTCAGATACATTAGCATAAGACGCAACCTCATCAGGATCGCCTGCAATTTTTAATGCTTGAGTGGGTGGTATGATAGTACCAGCTTTGGTTCCAATATTCGCCATATCTATTCCTAACTGATAAAGAAAGGGCTAGATCTCTCTAGCCCTTATATTAGGTGTGTGATTAACCTGCCATGTCTGGGTGAAGCCCCTGGCTTACCCAAGGAATGAGACCATGTGCAATATAGGTATAACTATGTTCAGATACAATATCATCAATAGAAACACCGTAGCCAGAATTCATTAATTCCAGGCCGAGAATTTTCATAATAGCGAGTGCGCCGTATTCGTTCGCAGCAGAAAGAACAACATCAAACGGAGGAATCTGATCTGCATACCAAGGTAATGCTTTCTCTTGATCAGAGCCTGCAGAAGTAAGATTTTGTTCTTGGTTTCCTATCGCGGCTCCAGGCGTATTTTGACTAGTACCAGAAGAAGTTACAGTGGTATCAGATACGGAAATCTGTTCTCCTGCTTTGTATTCTGGACGAAGATCATCTTGGTCAGACAAGAAATATAATCTACGACTTTCTTCTTTTGGGTCTATGTTTGCCAATTCATACATAATTGGTTCATGGTCAAACTGAATAAATACTAAAGAACCTGCAATTGCACGCTTACCACGAGCAAATGCTCTAGGATCTGCACTACCCATCGTATAGATAGGAGCTTTCTCACGTGACACTTGATAACTGATGCCCTGGATACTACCAATAGTGTTAGCACCAATAACAGCAGTAATGTCTACGCCGCTGAAGCTATTATAGCCTCTTGTAAATGCGGATTGTAATGCCATTGTTCATTAACCTCCTTATGAGCCAGATTTGCTTAGTGCAATTGTTATATTAATCTGACGTACTTCAAATGCTGGAATCAACGTTAAGCTGACTACAACAACGCCCTGTACTTCTTGTTGAGGAGTTTGAGTGACACTAAACCCCTTATAATCTTGCAGATAACCGTCTGTCTTTGCAGGCAGAAGGACCTGGTTTTCAACTGCAGTTTCCATCGATGTTCTTTTGGCACTACCAGTACCTTCACCAATAAATGGATCAAGAACTAAACGACAACCATCAATAATAGCCTTAACTATACGAACAGTAGATAACCGTCTCCAGTCAGAGTTAGGCATTGTAGCAGTAGGAGCATCTGTGATTTTAACACCAGTTCCTTTTTTGCGGAGCGTAACATATCCAGCACCAGTAAGGTCATCATACACACCAAGTTTATAATTATAAATTATTGATGCGCCACTAACCGACTTGTTGGTCGGTGCAGAATCCGGTGGAAGACCTACATAAAAACCTGCATAAGATGCAGCATACGGTCCGAGATAACCAGCATTGTACCAGTTGTTTCTCAAGAAAACAGTATCAGCGACAACACTAATATACTTGCCAAGATCAACAGGAATATCATTATCGTCTACTTGCTCTGTACCATCCATGAACTCAGAATCAGTAAGAATAAAACCTCCACCGAAAATACCAGAGCGATGAGAACTCATACCAACCATAAACTTATTACCAAGTAATCCACTACCGTCATCACCAGAAGAAGCAATAGATTCTAACCCAGTAGTTGTATCTAATGTCCACGTAGGGGCAGTTCCATACCAGCGTGCTCTGTCGCGAAGACTATTAGAAGCAGGCGGAAGAGTTCCAATGGTACCAGTTGCATCAACAATATCAGTGCTGTAATCATAAAGAAAACGTCCAAGCTGATATGCGAAGTTAACCTCATGAAAGTCTGCAGTACTAAGACTAGTTCCATCTATTTTTGCACTTGCAGAAGAAGAACCAACGGCTGGATTCGGAAAGATTTCAGCAACTCCGTCACCATTAATATCCCACCAAAAGTAATACTCTCCTTCGTATTCTTCTACATAAACCTTACCTAAAGAGTCAACGTCAATACCAAGCCGATAAGAACCAGCAGTCGGATATGTGTTTGTGCCAGGCAACACTGGAGTAACAGCACCAATAAAGTGTCCTTGATCTACAACATTATAGTCATCAAGAAAAGTATCCATAGGTACAATTACGTCAAATTCTTCTGCCAACAGAAACTTATAGGCTTTATAAAGCTCTTCGTAAAGTTCCATTCTGGACAAACTAAGACCATCAGTTCCAGCGGTAAAACTAGTACCAGCATAAGTTGAAGGATCAACAGCATCCAAGTCGATAAAAGCAGACGCAGATCCAATGTCAACTCCGCCGCCAACAGCGCGATAACCACTTACGGTTACCTCAAATAATTCAATTGGTGAAGTTTGGCTGTTATCATAAACAACCAGATTGTCACTATTTCTACGCACAACAAGACGATCCTCAGAATCATCATAGTACATAGAGTAGTTGCCACCAGCGTCAGCATCTTGTTCTACTGTTTCAATAATATAACCAGCAACACCAGTAGAGTCACCAACACCAGATAGTTTAGCAGCAGTAGAACCAATCCTAAACAGAGCAACTTCTTCTGCTCCTGTTTTGAGTGCTTCCCACATACCGCGCATTAATGTTCCTTCGTTACCAAATTCCGACCTAGCCTGTGTGGTTGTAGGCACGAGATAAAACGAATCCCCTGCGCCTTTAGCTGACGTACCAACTATCAAAACACGGGGTGCTCTAGATCCAGCTTCTGGAGCCAAATTACCATCATTTTTATAGGCTTTTACACCTGGAAGATTAGCAAATACCATCTTATAAAACCCCTCCTAATTCCTTGAAAGTTCCACTTCAAGAATAATATCTTTAAGTTCTTGCGAACTAAAGTGGAACGTATCGTCTGTTCTCACCATATAGGTGATAGGGTATTTAGTTGTTTTTAATTCATCTATTATTGGCCTTTCGCGATCTTCTGTTTGTATTTCTACAACTACAAAACCGAAAAGTTTAAAGTACCAATTATAAATATCCATTGTTCTCTCAAACCATAAAAGTCTCTCTCTAGCTACTTTGTTAGTTCGAGCATAAATATTAAAAGTAATCCAGTTATCATAAAATCTACCCATAGTAGTTAATTTTTGCCCAGGTGCTTCTGGGTGGTCTATAGTAGCTCTATGATGTGGACTAAGTTCTCTTACTTGTGCTTTCCCTGGAGCGCCCTGGCCAAAAGCACCAGGAAGCCTTGATTTAAGGAAAAACGTTATACACTCAGTATCAATTGTTTCAGGAGGATCTTCTTCTACAACTAAAATCCTCATTTCTTCTGGGACACCTTCGTATGCTTGTTTAGAAAAAATAGCTTTTTGCACTAATGCAAAAAAATCGTCTAGTTCAGCACCAGAAGCTGGAGTTCGTTTATCTGTATGTAAAGTCTCTAAATATCTATCAACAAGTAACTCTACCTGTGATTCGTTATAACGAACACGGGTACCGGTCGATTCTATCGACGGTATTTTAGTTATGTTGTCAAGTTTAGTTGTCATCATACATTCCTAATTGCCTATTTTGAACGCCATAGTGTACACTCCACTTACGTTCTTCTACAGCACGAATACTCCAGAATTCAATTCTACCATTATCTGACCTAAAAGACGTCGCATCTACTATCTTAAAATAAATATCTCTAGCAACAGGAACAGCAGGAGTACCATCTGGATTAAGTTTTACTGTAATAATATAATCATCGTCTGTTATTATATTGTCATATTCTATATAAAAATTATCTCCAACAAACTCGTTATTGTTACCTTGTTTTTTTCTAAAAGATGTTTTATCTCTATAGTGCAAAACAGTAACTTCGTCCCAGTAATATCCCATACCAAGACAATATCTACAGTAATAATCTTTATCTGGTTCGTCTGTTACATCGCTTCTACATGCACATCTTACTCTATTGCCATTAGAGTCTCTTCTCATTCTGCGGATTAAACCATAACGTCCTTTTGCTTCTTCATCTATTGCACCATGTAACAGACGATAAATCTCAACACGCAAATCTAATTCTTTTCCACTTGTAGTAGTTGGATAAAGATTAGTATATGGATTAGTTCCGCCCATTATTTATTTCTCCAACTGGTATTTCTCCATGTTTTTAACTTCTTACGACTACTATATGTGTTTACTTTTGTATTTGCAGCCGGGCGATAATATCCCAACCCATTTGTTGGCTCCCATTGTCTACCAACAACAATAGCATCTTCTGAATATTTACCTTTTACAGCGTAAGTTGGTTTTAAAGATGCATCAGGTGTAATTTCTCCACCTGTTTGTACTGCTATTTTCCAATATTCCATACATGCCAGAAGATCATCTATTAGACCATCAATTGCTTCTCGTCCGCCAGCTCTATAAACTTTTAAGTCACCAAGCTGTTTAGACATTCTGTCTGTAAACTGACCGTCAGATGATATACCTTTTACTAGAATTAACTCAGCTTTACATGTCGTAAATTCGCGCCGAGCTAGATCATAATATGTAGCATCACTTATTGTATTTGTAAAAGAGATTCCATCTGTAAAAATAGAAGCCTCTAATATAGCAAACATAATAGTCTCATCGTTTACATCAGCAACCAAAGAACCAAGATCAAGCCTAATCCTTCTCATGCTTGTATAAATTGGAGTATATTCTGTTGAAAAATATGTTACATAATCAGAACCTAATGTGTTGCCACTTGTATCTGCTATATCTTGATCTAAGGTGATTATGACTATATTGTTTACATATAGTTGCGCCGGATCTAAATCTATATATATTTGATGGTCACCAACAGCAGATACTGTAAAATCTAAATCTCCCGTGTATGTAATTTGATTTAAAGAATCAATACCAATAGCAGGTTCAGACCTAACAGCGATATTGTCAACAAGAGTAGTAGTGTCAAGAGCAACCGTATCACTAAAAGTAACAATTATTCTTTCACCCACATAGGCACTCGTAGAAATAGCAACACCATATTCTCCACCGGCAGGATCAACTTCAGAAACAGAGAAAGAAGAGGTAGCTACACTTGTAGAAGAAGCAGCTGTGAGTGTATCAATTCCACTTGCACTAGAAGTAGATGGCGGTGTAACAATAGATCCACTGCCAGTAGAAAATGACCATCTATATGTACTTGCCATAGAAACAAATGGAATACATTTTATACTCCATTTATCGCCAGTTACAAATGTTCCATCTGGATCACAAGTAATATAAACACCATTTTCAAGTTCTCTTTTGCCAGTTACAGTAATACCAGTATAAGTAGTAAGTGGATCTGTTTGTCTCCACCAACTATAAGTTGCACTGCCTGTCTGACCACCGTTAGTTATCTCAATAATATAAGTGACTTCAGAGTCACCGGTATATCCGCCGCCAGGATAAATAACACCAGTGCCAGATACAGATACCGGCAAGGCGTCAAATACAGTTCTAGAGCGAACACCAGAATCAAAAGCATTAGTGGTGTCTTCATCACCAGCAACTAAAGCTTGATATTCTTTGTTGGGAGCAAGTGGGGCTTCAGGAACAAGTGTAGCTACTGTACGCCATAATGTTCCATCGCCAGTATAATCAACTGCAGAATCAGATACAGTAGCACCAGAAGCGTCTACTCTGCTAAAGGTAATACTGCACTGTACAAATCCAGGGAAGTATGGTGAGTCTAATATATCGTCTGCATTAAGACCAGGTTCTTCAAACGGATTCATTTCGCCGCCAAAGAAAACACCCTGATCAGGACCGGTTAATATAAATGTACCAGTATTGATAGAATCTTCATCCATCTCCTGGTCAAATGTTACGGTGAAGTTATCACCAATTGGTATACCTATTGAACCATTAGCTGGATATACATTTACTACAGTCGGTGCAGCCACTTAGAATCTACTCCTCTTCGATGTCAAATTCAAATTCATCAGCTAGTCTGTTTATTTCACATTGTTCAGCTGTTGGTTTTGGTACATCTAAACCATTATTGCCAAGAATCTCAGCTAAACCCTTAGCGGAACTTTGTGCTTTTTGTAGCTTTGCTAATGCTTTAAATTCATTTATCAATTTATGTGATGCTTTAAATTCTTTTTCTTCTTCTTCAAATTCAAACTTAATTTCTACTTTTGTTTTTACTTCTACTTTTTCGCTCATTTAAAACTCCGCAATTTTATTTTGTATAGTTTGTATAACACCAGATCTATTTAGTTTTTCTTCTTCTATCATTAAACATGCATGTAAAAAAACTAATTGTTCATTACTTGCCTTCATTTGTTTAATGGTTTTCTTTATGGTATTACCATTTTTACTTAAGAATATTTTAGCATTTTCTATATCAGATTCGCTAGGAGTATTATCTTCTTCTAGCTCATCTTCTTCATCTTCATCATTGTCAATAGTAACAGAAAACACTTCTGGCATAAGACTAGATTCATCTTCTTTTACATCTTCTGTATTTACAGAAAAGTTACCATTAAAATATCCAAGTTCATTTAGATTTTTAACTCTATTGTTTTCAGAATCAAATATTTTAATTTCTATTCTACTCGCAGATTTGTTAATGGTTTCAATTTCTTCGAAAGACAAAGACTCAATATCTAAAAGACCACTAACAGTATCATTCATAGTTAAATTTATAATATTATTTAAAAACCAAAAAGGACTGTCTCCTAATTTGACTTTAAACAGTTTCATTTTGTTTTCTCCTTGTTAAAGAAAAAAGGGAGAAGGAGACCGACTGCTCCTTCTCCCTATGAAACATTACGCCTTAAAAGACGCTACGATTTACAGACCAGAGATTGCCGTAGTAGTATCAAGCTCGCTGATACTTCCGCTAGAAGAAATAGTTGCAGTAAGTGGCATAGCAATTTCATTAGCTTTAACAGGCACATTACGAAGAACACCAATGCCAAGACCGTCTTCATAAATAGCAAAACCATAACGCTCTTTGAGCTTCATCTTGCTACTATCAGTAGACATATCTTCCCATTTGTCCATCACTACGTCGTGGTCAACAACAAGCGCACCGAGGTTATTAGAATCAAAGATCATAATATCAGCAGTGTTATTGTTAACGTTAAACGGAGCAAAAGGAGTAACGAGAACGTTCAGCGGGTGCGGAAAGTAATCCGGAATAACTGCGGCAGAATTCAGATTCTGATCAAGTTCAGAAACAGAAGTAGGAGTCTCAGTTGCAGCATTTCCACTAGGAGTAAACTGTCCATATCCACTTGGCAGACCTTGGCCATTCTGCGAAGAAGCAGACCATGGGTTACCAGACTTAGGCATATTATGCCTCTGGAACCATTGACCGTTGCCAGTGTTTTTAACGATAGTCTGAAGCAGAGGATCAGCCATCCACATAGACCAGGTTAAGGGGTGCATCATAAGAGTGTTAGGAATAAAACCCTGCATCATAATATGAGCATACGCCTTCAAAAGGTCTTCCATCCGACAAGAACCGTTTCCGGCACCAGAGAGGGAGCGACCAGTGCATGTACCATACACAGAAGATGTTGGGGTAATATTATCAAAAAGGGTAACACCCATGGCAGTAATAAACTGCATACCTTTTTGTTCTTTTTTACGAGCAAGCGCCGTTCTTGCGGCCCGGATGTGCATATTGATAACGTCAAACTGAGAGTAGCGTTGCATCTCTTCAGTAATTTTAAAAGCAAGACCAGTCTTTGCTACGTTAATCGTCACGGTTCCAGGTGCAATCTGCAGTTGCTGTTCTGGGTAGGTTTGGTTTTCACCAAGGTCATAGGCGACCAATGAACCAATTGTCGGGAAAGTAATTCTAGCAGCAGCAGAGTACTGTACCCTATCCAAGAGAGCGGGGATGATCATCATAGGCTCTACAGGTTCGCGCATAATATCTTCAACAACTTTTGGCATCCAAGCAGCTGCATTAGGTGTAGCAATTGCATCATCATAAGTCAATTGTTTTTGAGAAGCCGAATTAAAGCCGTTATTCATCCAAGTGTCTCGGAATAGTTCATAACTGTCGCCGAAGGTTGTTTTGTTCTTAGTATTCATTATATTATCCTCCTTCGACTTTTTATCGTAAGATCAGGTTAACGATGATCATTCGCTCTGCAGCGTTAGCATACGTCAACTGATCGGTTCGTCCACCAGTAGCAGTACCAGGAGTCTGCAAGTTAGCAGCAGTCTGGCCCATATAACTAGTATGAACTCTATCTAAATAATCTTTGGACCAACGACCTTCTCCAAAGGTGAAAGTTCCAATGACCTGACCAACTACGCCAAAGACGTGGTTGTCAACAATTTGCTCAATCTGATTAGAGATAATGCTATTATCAGTTTGAGTGTCATACTCCGGATCGGCAGCCCATGGATCTCCAGAAGCGTCGTATCCGTCTCCACCAGCCAAATTAAGTTCAGCCTTAATAAGGTTACTGTGATCATCAAACGTAACAAAGTCACCATAGTCGAGATTACCAGTAGCACAAGCATACGTACTAAGAGTGTTAGTAGCGCTACCTTCTGCCATGTAATGGTAATAGGTGATCGTTCCAAGTACCGTAAACGGACTAGGAATAGCGTCTCCACCATCTTCATACACGAAAAGCATTCCAACTTCATAATCCATGAAGAAGTCACCAGCAGCACTAAGGCTACTAATAGAATCAACTTCGCGGGTCAATCCGCCGAGAGACGAAGTGATCGGGCTATCTTCAGTAATGTGAGCTACTGGGTAATTCACAAACATATAACCTACAACACTGTCGCCAGCAGTAACACCAGAATAACGGGTTACTTCTGCAATCTGAGTAGAATTAAACCAACCAGCAACACGAGGAGTAGTAGTTCCGTCGAAGAAATCTTCAAGCGCACCATTAGCTCCAGCAGTATTATCATTGGCCATTGTTTCGGTAGTTGCCAGAGCCGGAAGCACTGGGAAAGTACCTACATAGTCACAAGTAACGGCGCAAAGAGCTTGCGGGCGAAAGTTGTGTTCAATGAGATTTGCCGGATTGTAATGATCTGTTCCAGCAGCTTTGTAATAATTGTAAGACGCGAAACCAATCGGCCTGGAAATAAAATCCATGGCGTGCTCAGTATGGCGAATCAAACCACGTTCACGAAGACCAGCTGTAAGTTCTGCCCTTGTATAAGATACACCAGCAGCAACAACGGTTGTACCAGTAACAAGATCAATTACGCCTTCGCTGGCATCTGTAGTAGTATAAGTAAGAGCAGTAGCGCCAGAAGCGATATTCCAAGCTTTTCGCAGACCAGCAGGAACTAACTTACCTTCGCGGTCTTCTGCAACAACCTTACCCGAAGAAACCACGTAATAAGTTTCATATTCTTGCTCGTAACGAACAGTTGGCAGCCACGATGCAGGCGTGCTCTCAAAGTGCGGACGATGAGATTCAGACCACTCGAAATTAGGAGTGATTCGTCCCATACGATCCCAAAATTTGTGATTACTAACATATCCTCTAGGAATTGTCATATTTATTTACCTCCCTTAATCTATTCAGCAGTTTTATCTTCTTTTTTTGCTGAAAGACTATCAAATGGTACGATTTTTGGATCAATAACTTTTAGCCCTACCATTTTACCATAAAGTCTTTTTGCGTTTAGTATTTTATCGTCATTGATAAAATCACGAATATTTTCAATAGCCGAGATAGCAGATTGAGACAGACCATCAGCAAGTTGCTTATTATCGATATCATTATTATCGGTAGGGTCATCTACTGTTTCGCTCGGGTCTGGAGTGTTTGGCATGCCATCATTCATTTTAGACATAACATCTTCGATTTTAAAATCTGCCATAATAACAGGTTTCTGTTCTTCAATATTAGCATCTTTCAAAGAATCATTAGCAATTTCAACACTTTCAAACTTACCATTAAGTACTCCAACTAACGCCAAATGATCTTTTTGGGCGGCAGTCAAAGATGCTCCAAGTTCTACATATTTGTCAACTTGTGCCATGTAATCAGCAATTTGAAATCTAAGTTCTTCACGCAATACATTTAGTTGATTATTAAGTTCTTCATTTTGTTTAATAGAGTCATCTAAAGCTTGTTTGTTCTTTTTAGCTTCGTCTTCATGTGCAGCGCATTTACCACAAGGTCTATCTAATTTCAAGTTTCTTGAAATCATTTCTGCTTCTGCCATGTTAAACAACTCTTTAGTTTCGTCGTCATTCAATTTACCAACCAGTTCACATGTAGGTAATTCAAACTTATCTTCTTGTGGGTCTTCTACAACAGCTTTATCTTCTTTTTTACTGTCGCAACCAAGAGCTTTAGCCTTGCGATCAACACAAGCAAGAATTTCGTCTTTATTACCAGGTCCTTCGTAACGACCAATTAAACGACGTGCCGCAGTAACATGTGCACAATCAGGAACCGGAAAAGAACGATCAGGACCACAAAAAGTTGATTTAGACAGTTTTTTACGCTGTTCTGTACTCAATTTTGCATCTGCCGCTTCCCACTCTTCCGAGGTAATAAGCTCTTCATCAAGCATTGCTTTAAGCTCAACTTGCATCTCATCACATATAAGATCTGAATCAATTTCCTGATTGGCAGGTTTTTCTACTTTAGGATCTGCCATATTTTCTTCCTCCTTAAAGTCTCTAAAAGAATAAGCAATATTACTTGGTCGTTCTTCAGAGGTTTTATTCCAATTGTCCATTGAAATTTTAAATTCTTTGTTTGAGTCTTGGTGTCCAATAGCAATCTGAGTGAGTGGATCGCCATCAAAAACAACAAGACTTACTTCGTCATAATTATGGACACCTGGAATGATGCCACAAATTACTCCATTGTCATCTTCTTCTCCGTCAGTATATTTGCCGCCAGGAGAGTGATCACAAAATCCTTCTTTCGCAAGATTTTGACGACATTCAGAACAATAGGCTTCGCCAGGAGACCTAAAAGAAGTAGACACTGCGTCAAATCTTCCGTCTTGGATCTGTTCTATTGTTTCTTTGTCATATATAATACCTTTAAGTTTAATATAACCGAGTCCTCTCCAGTTATCCTCAAAAGGTATACCAGATTTTAATAGTTTTCTAGATGCTTTGATTTGGTCATTGATAGAATTAGAACTATCAAGCAAAGTAAGAACATCTTTGTTGTTAGCTAAACCCTCAGGAATGGTAGATATATATTCTGCACCTATGATAACACCAACAGGATCAGCACTTGAGTCGTGATGTTTTAATATTTTTGCTGGTTTATTGCGTTGTATAAAAGTTTTAGCGCCATCTTCCATTCGAGACGGAAGATAAAAACGCAAATTGTCATTAAACAAAGCAGAGTGTGTAGCTTCAAAAGTAACTTCTAATCCTTGCCGAACCCGACCTTGCGAAGAAAGATCATCGCTAGAAGTTTCAATTAAAGAGTCTTTCCATTCTGTGATTTCTTTATCTGTAGGCTTTACAACCTTAAAATAATCTCTAAAGAGACTAAGATCTTTAGGCATAATTGTACAATCCTCCTATTTTATTTAGTTACCTGCATAGTACAAGTACAATGTGGATGCAATGGTGGCAACTCTTCGTAAATTATAGCATCAGTAGATTTGTATTTCAAAGCGCCGCCATCACAAATATTACATGGATGGTCACTATTTCTAATAGAACTAATCTCTTCGAAGTTATTTAATCTATATCCACTACATAGTCCATAGTTATATGCGCGCATTATTTCACTATTGTCAATCATATGAGTTCTGTGTTCTAATGCATCAAAAACCAGACCAACAAATACTGCATCTTCGGCTTTTAAATTCTTGTTTTTTGTAGTATGTGATTTTATATTTTTAATTAAATGGTCTCTAAGTTTGTATGTGTATTTTTCAACATGATCTTGAATTCTGCCATCAATCTTACTTATGTTTACCTCATAAACAATATGACCAGTCTCTCTTAAGCCAGCCCTGTATGCCTGTTTACATAAACTAAAAAGCCTGTCTCTTGCTTCTAAGAACGACATATTTATAGAAAGAATAAGGTTATCCAAAGACACCCCATTAGTACGTACAGTATCTACTATATCTGTTTTAATACTTGAATATATAGATCCAAGTGGAGATTGTTGTTTATAGACAAAATCCAGTGCATCTTTGTTAACTTTGGCAGTTGGTCTTTTCCCGTGTTGGTTTGCCGGTTGGCTTTTATTGCTTATAGAATTACCACCAGAAGATGTATTTTGTTTTGCACGAGAAGCAGATTCTGCTTTTGCAACTTCTGTATGTGGCTCATCAACAGCTTGAATAAGAGCTTTGTCTCTTTCTATTAGGCCATAGTTGGTATTTGCCCAGTCGCCATCACCTGCTGTAAACATAGTGCTTTTGTCTTTGCTAGTTGGCCAACCATCTCCTTGAAAAGGTTCTCTTCCAAGTTCTTGTCTAAGTTCAGAATGCGTAATTGCGTTTTTAAGGAATAAATCTACATAATGATTTTCTTTAGCTTGTCTAGCCTCAAAATCTATCTCTTTAAATTTAAGGGTAACTTTAAATTCTTTGTCAAACAAAGTAGATTCTGGAAACGAAGACTCAAGTAATAACTCTTGTAATACATGAGAGTAAAACTGAGAGCCAAATTCTTTTTGATTAGCCTTTGTGTCGTCAATAAGGTTTCTTGACATTGTTTGAGCAGTAGAACGATTAGCTGTTCCACCCTCTCCCATGTCTACAGAAGAAACACCAAGACCAGTAAAAATTCTTTGTTTAAAATGCTCAATTACTTTATCAACAGCAATAGGTGGAGATGAACCCTGTAGCGGAGTAATAGCGTGTCTTTCTGGAGTCACCCAACAGCCATCAGATGGCATAGCCTGAACAGCAGCTTTTACTATATCAATTTCACTCTGGCCATCTGAAAACATAGCAGCAGGTGCATCAGATGTACCAACCTGATAATGAAACAAAGGGAAAAGGTGTTGGTATACAAGAAGCTCAACATTTTCTTCTATTCTGCGCAATGCACGAATATCATCTTTAACAGGGACAACATCTGGAGTTCCAACAGAATAACCTGGACGTTTTTCAAAGTGAAAATGAACAACATCTTCTGGCTTGAACTCTTTTGTTACTTTTCCATATACTTCTTGTTGGTACTTATGTATTTTGCCATACTCATCTCTTTTAAACCTTACAGTTTCAGACGGCATTAAGAAATATCCAGCAATTGGATTAAGTTTCTTGCCAGACGGAAGCACACGAACTTTTCCACCAGAAGCAGATTGTTTACGTACTTTTACCCAAAAAGCGTTGTTAGTTCTTATCAAAGAAGCTACAGTATCGGAAATTAACATAGGAAATGGAACACCAGTTGCGTGCTCCATTTGTTGAAATCTTTGTTTAATATATCTAATTCTATTAATATCAGAACTAGAAAAAGAATAACCCTCTTTAAGGAATAGGTTCTTTTTTACTTTGAGTGCACGTTTATAATAAGATTCAGTATCTAAAATACGACCAGTTTCAACTAAGTCCCATTCTGAATTTTCCCATCTTAAAGTAGGTGCTCTTCCTCTTCCAATATTTGAGGTGTATACTTTTGTTGGTGGCGGCAAAGCCACTGGAATAATAGATCTTTTCTCTGGAACCTTAAAACCATTATTTTCACTCTTGGGAGCGTCCTGGTTTTGTTCAGGTTTGTTGTTATCCATTACCGCCAGTTCTCCTCTCATATTCAGCTATAAATTCTCTGGCACTTGACAAGTCTTCAGCTGTCATATCTTGCAAACAATTCTTAATAATAATACCTGATTCGACAGTTTTTTGCTTAACTTCATTTGTTTTTGCGCTGTTATCAATAGTTCCAATCCCACTATTAATTCCACTGTTACTGTTTTCTTTTGAGCCAACTGTTTGTTTTGTATCTATTTTCTTATTACCGTTGGGTGGAATAACTCTTATATCACCATTATCTAGTACTTCAAATTGTGTAGCGCTTTGTTTGTTCATCGTGTCTTCTAGGATAAATTTCATTTGTTGCACATCTAAATTACTATTAGTGCCACACTTTAGGCCATTTTTAGAAATTGCTTTAAGGATAGATTTTATTACTAAAATCAACTGAATAATGCGAGACCTAATAACAGAACTATCTGATTTTTTGCTCATCCACCCAAAGTCAGTACCTAAAAGGTCATAGATCATTTGAATAGCATAATCAAACCAATCTTGAACATACCTAATAGCACCCTGAGAAATGTTGCGCATCTGAACTATAGAATTAACAAGTGGTTCTGGATCAAAATATCTTTTAGCTTCTTTTACAGTGCTTTGTTTTTCTGGAGGATTGTTCTCATTGCCTATAGAAAATTCTTTGCTCCATTTTTCTGATTGTGGAATATCATCTTTACTCCACCTTGTGCCGTCACGTGGATTACCACGCTTTAAAGGCGGTGGAACTTTGTTTCTTTTGTTTCTATCTTTTCGTTTAAGATCGGCCCACTTCTGATCTCTTTGTTCTCTTTCTGCTGTAGATATAGATGGTTTCACAGATTCTTTCATTTCATCAACAGCAAGATCTGTTTCTTCTTCTGGCCACTCTGGTATTGTTGGATTATATTTTTGACCATCAGGAGTATTGAATCGCTCCATCTCACCATTGGCCCATTGTCTTTCTGTGGGTTCTACGCCAGCGCCAACATCACTAGAAAAGTTTTTATGTGTTGGAAGTGCAACACCAATATCTGCTTCTGCAGAAACAGATGCCTGGCTGAATGGGATCTTTGCGTTTTGTGCTAGTATAATAACTTCATTAATATGATCTACAACACAAAGCATTGGAGCAATAAGCATTTGTACTAGTTTATCTAACCATTGTGCTAGAGCATCTAAAAATGGGCTTAATATTGCGCCGACAAGATTAATAATGAAATCAACATTAAATTTAACATCTAAGTTTAATTTTGCTAGATAATTTGTTAATAGCGCTAACATTGCAAGAAGATCTTGTGGACACAATCCAGACAACAAATTCAATAGTTCACAAATATCTAAATACATTCCAGGATCTTTAAAAAGATCACGTATCTGATCTAGGATATCTGTGCGCATTTTAATATTTAAAAGATGAACCTCTAAAAGATCACCATCTGGAAGCAACCCATCAAGATCCAATAATCTATCAAAACAAGGTATACATTCTGTAAGAAGCTTTCCTACTTGCTCACCTTTTGTTTTTGCAGATGTGTCAGACCCAAAAATCTTTCTATAGTCAAAATCTTGTTCTCTAGATCGTAATCCATTCATAAAAGCGTCTGGATTATCCATAGAGTTATTCCAGAAGTTCAATCTATCATTTGCTTTATTATTGGCTGTTGTGTATGCAGGGTCTTCTTTCTTAACTCCAGAAGCCTGATGCATACCTGGATAATACCCCATCTGCTCTCTTACTCGTGTAGAAAAATTCCTAGTGGAGTAAACATCTTTATAGTGATAAGCAAGGGCGTAATCTTCTTCTGCCCAATTGGCAGCTTCTACTTCAAAAGCCCTAACTATTAAAGCATAATCTTGTTGTGCCAACGGATTCTTTTTGTTAACTCTAAGTTTAACTTTTACTGTTTGACCATCAGAAGAAGCAATAACTTTCTTCTCGTTGGTGCGCACAACATTTTTATCATCAGTAAAACCCATTATTCGGTAGCTTTCTTAACTGGTTCTGTAAGGCTATCTACTGCTACTCCACCAGCACGTTTTTTAGCTTCTATCTCAGCTTTTAAAACTTGAGATTCAGCATGAGGTGTACTTCCATTATATGTAGGCTGTACGGTACCCTGTCCATTCCCAGCAGCAGGAGAGGTGGTTGACCCGGTTCCAGCAGGAACGGCAACCTGGACAGCCTGACCTGGATTAACAGTTACTGAGGTCTGTACTGGTAAGTTACTAGGCAACATCATTTGCTTTGCGTCTTTACGTGTGACAAAATCACCAAGCAACAAAGGAAACAATTTATAGTAGCCTATTTCTACCTGATAGGTATCATACGCCTCTTGGTTAATTTCATCTATTACCATCATTATTAGGTTCTCCTGTGTTATTTGCAATTTTACCTAATTCTTTAACACATATTTTATACATATCAAAAGTAACTTCTTCGGACCGTATGCCAAATACTCTACCTATTGCTTCTATAACGCTTAAATGTTGCCCTGTATTAAGAGGTACTTTTACATTTTTACATCTTTCTTCTATTTCACCCTCAAGTACTTTTGAGTCTTCAATTATTTTAGTATAACCATCAACAACTTCTTTTGCTTTTCTTCTCCTAGTGTCCAAACCCTCTTCTTCTTCGTTGGGAACATTAGACATATAAGGTAATAATACTTCACGTGGATTCTCTGGAACCCACTGAACACCAGCATTTTCACTTAATAGATTTTGATCATCTGTATTCAATAATTTTTTAATATCCATTAGATTATACCGCGTTCTCTGTAAACTCAACCTTAAGAACTATATCGCTTTTGTTTTGTGCTGGGCTATTCGGCGGGCAAGAAATTAAATACCAAAACGGATAATAAGTAGCATTATCACCAGCAACACTAGATCCGATGTTATCCATATGAATATGATCTCCCCAGTCAACATCTCCCCATTCAGCATCTGTAGGTTGATCTCCACCTTTATTTATCTTTACGCCCCATCCAGTTTCTGTGTATCCAACATCACCATAAGGATTAGCATCTACCAAATCAACAGGAGTAATAACAATATTTGAATACCATTTGGTTAAATCATCATTACGCAAATACAACGTGACAGTCTTTTCGTCTCCATCTTTACCATCGTGCGTTGTTGTTATGGGATTTGTAGTGTCTCCATCAGCTGTAGCTAATGACATATTTCCATCGGAATCTCTAAAATATATTCCCAAGCTCATGTTATCCTCCTAGATATTAGAACGTGTAGGTCTATTACTGTGTATTTTTCTTCTGCTTTTTCTACGCTGTAAATATTCTTTCATTCTCTCTTCTTCTTGGTCAGTGTCCCAACCTAAACGGTTTGTATTCATTCCTAAATGATTATCCACTCTTCTGGCTTGATTTGCAAGTATATGTTTTTCTAAATCTGTTTGTTCTACTCCACCATCAAGTCTTCTTTCTTCTGGTCTGGATAATCTTTCTTTTCTTTCCTCCGCAGTAGAGGCTTTTTGGTTTCTCTTTGTACGCGGATCAAGAACTGCACCAACCTGTGTATTGACAACAGTAGCATGTAAGTCACTAAATTCCAACTGAAAAGCAACAATTGCCAAGTTAAGAGCGTCAAGCCTATGATCCATAACTTTTGGATCTTCAGTGGCATAAACAGGATTACCATTTGGAGAAATACGATCAACAATATAACTTCTAAGTTGTTTTTCTAATTTGTTGTCATATGATGATATTCTAATTAGGTTTTGTTCAAACAACCTAACAGAGCAGTTAACCATAAAAGGTTTAGCTGGTTTTTTGGTTTTTTCGTGTGTGATAGGATCTTTGATTTCAAGGGCAGCACCAGCATCATATTTCTTTAATATTCTTAATAAGTTAGCAGTATTTCTATCACCGTTTTTATGTGTGTGTGTCCATGCTGTTTTTCTAAGTAACTCATAATTAGTGCTTCCGTTGCCAGCATCGATATAAATATAATTGGGCATCCACTTTTTGTTCATCTCTAAAAGTTTAGAAATACCAGAAAGCTGTGTAAACTCTGACTTTTCAATATGTTGTGATTCAACAACTTGATATGTGTTTGTAAATGGATTAAACCCAAGTACTATAATTTCAGTACCATATTTTTCATTCCAATCAGTGCCAATAGTATATTTCCAAGAAGCATTTCTTTTTATTGAGTCATATTCATATTTAACAAGCGCACGATCAATATAAGAAGGTTTATAAACACCACCTTCAGATGTTCCCCATTCGGCTAAATATTCATGCTTCCAATCTTCTTCTGTAAACTGTGGCTTCTCTGCCTCTACTTGTTTCCAATGAGGAAGCACCTTGTAAGTAAAATGAAACTCTTTATATCCAGGACTTTCTTCACAAAGAGTATAATATGGTGTTTTAAATCCAGTAGGAGTAGAAAACCCACAAAGACTAGTATTTGGTGTTGTATGTAGAATAGGAAAAATACCACCTCGAAGAGCGGTACCATCTACATAATCCATTTCCTCCACATAAATATCATCAGCGTCCTGACCTCGACCAGCGAGACCTTCCTTCTTGCCTTTCGCTCCTGCGGGCACACCACGAACACGAGAACCATTGCGAATCTTTATTTCATAATAAGGAGCTTTTACGTCTCTTACAACAGAATCTCTTAACATTGGATGTGCAGCAATAAAAGACCTAAGTCTAATAAATATTTCTTCTACGTGAATCTTTTGAGGACCAGTAACAAAAATCTTTTTATCTTTATTAGTAAAAAGCTTATATAGAATTTCAACACACACGCTGTCAGTTTTTCCTGTCCTTCGACCAATACGCAAAACTTTCCTACGTGAAGTGCAACGTAAAACATTCTCTTGGTACCAGCGTGCAATCCAAGGTATATCACCAGGTAACCTAATGAATTGTTTAGCGAATTCTACTTTGTCACGGGTAGCCTTTAACATGTCAAGCTGCTCGTCTGTCATAGTAGCTTCCTCCATAGGAGAAACTAAGCTCTTTTTAATGCCTTTACAAAGTACCATAAACTTTTCGCCAACAGCCTTACCATCAAAAACAAACTTTTCATATTTTTTTAATTGCGTGCGAACACACTCGTGACACTGAGGGATTACCTCATCTACATTAAAGGGTAGTTCTAATTTTCTAAGATCTGATAATTCATCAACCATAAATCACCTATTGGTGCAACATCATACCTTCTTTACCAAGCATAGATCTAGCACTCATCATGCCTCTATTCATTGCTTGTAAAGATTGTTGTCTCATTGTATGTGCACCTTCCGTCATAAATGCAGTTTGATCTCCAACCCAACCAAGTTGTCTTCTATTTCGTTCGTTTTGTACTGCCTGATCAGCAGTAGCAAATGTTGCATCTGTAGCACCACTAAGTGCAGCACTACCAGCAAGACCACCACCGAAAAACCCAACTGCTCCACCAATAAGTCCACCTGCTACTGCCCCTACTGGGCCTAAGAAAGCACCAAGAGCAGCACCAGCTGCAGCACCAGCTCCAAGTCCTGCCTTACTACCTATTTCAAATCCAACAAGCCCAGCAGCGCCAGAAATCATTGCTTTGCCTTTCTCGTAAGGGCCACCAGGTGTTGTAAAGGCAGGGGCCACTACAAATGCGGCACTCATTGCTGGGCCTGCAACTTTACCAAGTTTTCCAAGCATTCCGGCTTTTGCGGCACCTTGTTCTGCTGATACAAGTGCTTTGGCTATTTTCTTATTGCCAGGATATTGCATTTGCATTTTTCTTAAGTTGGCAATATGTTGTGTGCTTCCAGGTTTATGTGTTCTGCGCCAAGGAGACTTTAATGCCTCTCCAGTAGTAGGAGCAAATATAGTTGCAGCGAGCCCGCCTCTAGCGTAACTAGACGAAAAATGTCGCTTTCCAAAATCTTGTGCCTTATATCTAGGATCAACTAAACCAGAAGGACTTGAGCCAAAATTTTCTTTAAACCATTGCATAATTATTTATTCCTGTTGCTTCGTAGCATAGAGCCACCTATATATGCAGCAGAACCAGCGCCAATTGCACCCATTGCATATCCACCATATTTATTAACAGCTGCTACGTTATTTCCAATAAATCTATTAGTTGCTACCAGTCCAGCACCGACAGCATTACTTGCTCTAAAGATAGAACCTCCACCAACACCACCAGCAGCATATCTTCTTGCTCCCATACGAGATCCAGCGCTAGCCATTCTAATTCCGGCTCCGGTTGCTTTACGTGCCAAATGAGCAATGCTAGTTCTTTGGTTAGCAGTACGTGCAGTATTTCGAATACCGCGACCAGCAGAAACAGTAGCACTGCGAGCAGCAGAAGCACCACGTCTTGCTAGTTTTCCAGCGTAATAACCGCCTACTCCACCAGCAAGAGCACCAGCTGTGGCACCACCAAGGATATCTCTCATATCCCCGCCTTCCCAGGCTTTATAGGCACCTCCAGCAGTACCACCGATCATCATTCTTCTCATAAAACCCATATATAAACACCCCTTATTTAAAGATACATATACATATTGTATTATACACTATTTTGTAGTAGCACTAAATCTACGGTGTTTTCTACCACCGTTATGGGCAGTACGGTAGCCAATACCAACAGCCTCTGTGCTAATCTTACGGAATTTTTTTATCCTTGCTGTGCGGCGAGGATCTTTAATATGTTTACCAACTGCTGTCTTCTGAGATATCATCTCAGCAGCTTGTGGTTTAATATTACCAGCTACCTTTGTTTTTGCAAAAGCATCAGCGATTACTTCTGTCCTAGCAGTAGCATTAATAGCAAAATCTGTTTTTGCCATAGAACTAGCGGCCAGTTCAGTTTTACCAACAAGATTAAAATCTATTTCAGTTTTTCCAGCTATGTTGAAATCAGGTTTTGTTCTAGCAAAATTCAGTGCATCACTTTTGGCCACGCCGGGATTATTTTTATTATAGTGGCTTATGGCATCTCGTCTTACTTGAATAAGTTTATCAAACTGATTATCTACAGATTGCATTGCATTTTTAACCCATTCAGTATTGGGATTTTTAACAACATCAGAAACACCAAGGTCGATAATAGCAACTCTTCCTTTGCCTTTGTCCCACATGATATTTCTATGCGCTATATCTTTATGCAGCACACCTTTCTTAGCCATCTCTTTTGCTTCTCGACGCGCTTCTGCAATAGCAGAATCAGGTAAACTTATACCTTGTTTATTAATTAACTGAAACGCATCTTTGCCAGACATTAGCTCCATGTATAATATATCTTTATCAGAACCATACGCTGTAGGAGTAATACCATGTCTACCAGTTTGTTTTAATGCCTTAACTTCTGTTATGAAACTTTTTTCAATCGGTTCCATAATCATTGGTATGTCCCCAAAATTCTTTCTTGTACTTTCTAGTATTTCTTTTCGGGCATATGAAAACTTCTGACCACCTACAACTGTTTCATATTGCCAAGTCTCTCCAAAACCACCTTCACCAAGTTTTTTGACTCTTTTGCCTTGTCTAAGAGATTCTTGAAACATTTTGCTTTTAATAAGATCGTCTGTATTTTGCCCAAGAGCTTTGGCTAATCCTTTGACGGCATCATATTTAGAACCAAAATCGCTTATGTCTTTTATTGATCTAGCACCAAGGCTATTTTTTGCTCCAGGATGTAATCCAGGTTTAGAATTATAACTATCGCCTTTCTTTAATCCTTTGTTAATAGACTTGTTGGATTTTAATTTAACATTGTTAAATACTTCACCATAGATCATAGCTGTTTTCTGTTGGTAATATTGTTTTTTTAAAGCACGTTGTTGTTCAACAAGAACACCACCGCCACCTTTACGTATTTTACTTTGTACTCTCCGCAATTCTTTCACGGTATTCATCATTTGTTCTGGTCTTACAGGTCCATAAACATCAATACCTTCACTCTTGCGAAGCAATGCAGCTACTTCCATTCCTTCTTTGCCAAGCTGTTTCGCGTATTTAGCTTCTTCTTTGATTACTTGTGGCGACCAGTGTGAACCAAATTTCATCTTTGCTAACTCTGCAGGATCAGAGCCGAATGCTTTCTTGACACGAGTACCATATTTTACTTCTGCAATTTCATGATAGAGACCTATTTCTTCAAGCGTTTTAGTATATCTACTATATTTCTTGCTGCCATATTTAATTCCGCCTTCCTTAAGGACATCGAACGCAAACATTTTTACATTACCAGGATATACAGTTCTGCCTTCGACAAAAGACAATGGTCCAGCTAATCTCAAACGCTCGGCGTGTGTGGCGATAGCTTCTTTAGAGGCTCCTTTACCAGCAACAGCCGAAACATACTCTTCAATTGTTTTAACGACAGTAATATCCTCTTGTTTGATAATATTTTTTAAAGAAGGTTTTTTCTTTCTAAATACTTTTCCTACTGTATTAAGCAGTCTACGCCAACCAGAACCAAACTCAGTTAATTTTTTCCTTGTGTTTTCAGCCATCCCTCCATGGCGAAGACCTTCAATAGTATTGTGCTCATCGTCAGATCCAGAAAATATATTATATCCGAGTACTGCTGCAACACCAGCTGTTAGTCCTGCTACTGCCATACTTAGTTTGCTCTTTTTATTTGTTAGTGCATATTTAAGCCTGCTTCCAACAAGAGGATTTGAAATATTCCCAAATGATCTTTGGGCTTCAACTATTTTTAATTCTCCTTGTTTTGTAAGTGCAATGTCCAATGCGCTGATTTCATATGGCAAATATACGGAAGCTTTTGAGGCGAATTTCTCTAGTCTTTGTTTCATTTTTTTATCAAAGACAGGTTCTATAATTTCAAAAGGATTACCTTTAAATTCACCTTTGTCGGCCAAATCTTTCATTGCAGTATAGCCAAACTTCTTTATTGTTTCTCGTGTTTTTGGACTGCCGAATCTATATGTTGTATGTATGGGTAGGCCACCCGCTGTAACTACACGATACTCTTCAGCAATATCTATTTTTGGTTGAACTAAATATTTTGTTGGGTTCCAGGCAACCTCTTCTTGGATGTCCATAGGAACTTTATCCATGTTAAGCCATACACCTTTTCCAAGTGCAGCATAATTTTTCTTTAAGACTATATTCTCTAGGCTACCCCCAGCTCTTTCTAAAAATTCCTCTGCCGCTTCGTCTCCTATAAAAAATTCACCAGCTGGCATTGTTTCTATATGTAGATTGCTAATTCCACGTTTTTTTAACAGTTCCCAGGTAGCTAACTTGTCATTGCCAATATCCCAGTTACCAACGTTTAATCCATGTTTTGCAATCTCTTCTATTTTTTCAGATCCAGAATGGACGTATGTAAGACCCTTGAATCCCTTAACATCACCTAAAGAAGAAGTTGGGTTGATTGGTCCGAAAAGAAGATTCATTGTGCCCCTGGCAACTGGTTTAAGTTTTTTCCTATTTATTCCGGTAAAATCTTTAAATGCAAATGGGTCGTATGTCCTAAGTCCATGTTTCGTTCCAATCTTTCTCATTCTTTTAAGTTCTGGATACCGTGACATCTCTTTCTTGCTAAATGGATATATTAACTTTGAAATGCCTTTGTATGCGCCAAAACCACTAATACCTGCGGCACCCGCACCAACAAAAGAAAACTGTTTAGTTTTTTCTTTATTTTCTCCTTGATACCCAGAACCAAAATCAGTTAGCTTTTTCCTAGTGTGTTCAGCCATCCCTCCGTGGCGCAAACCCTCTATAGTATTATATATATTGTCAAATCCAGTTTTTGCGACTTTTACTGTAGAGTCATATCTGTCTTTTAAAGTATTTTGTACTTCTGTAGAATACTCATCTATATAATCTAAATATTCATATGGAAGTTCGCCCATGAGACGTTCTTCCATTGTAGCTGTCTTTCCTTGAATTTTTCCTTTTGCGTAGTAATAAAGCCCAGGTATGCCTTCTGTAATAACATGTGGTAAGCCTGCAATAAATTTACCAGCAGTATCGACAAAATCAGATTTTTGTCTTTTGGCTTTTTCAACAAGCATAGTAGAAGAATGATGCTCATCTTCGTGTATTGTCCAGTTCTCTTTAAATTCATGAAGATGATGTTTTAAATCTAAATGCCTAAAACTTTCTGAAGAAAGCTGGCCAGTTTCTGGGATTGCTATTTGTACAGGAAGAAAACCTAATTGACCAAGTTCTTCTTTGTTTATTATTTTTTTAGGTATTAAAATACGTTTGTGGCCGGTACCACTATATACACCATATTTATCTAGTGCTTCAGTAAACCATTCAAATTGTTTTTCTAATTTTGCTTTTTTGTCTTCGGCGCTGGCAAATACTGAATCTTCTTCGAATAGACCAGAAGATACAGGTTCACTGAATTTATTGGAATAAGATCTTATTGAAGATTTGACTAGGCTTGCAATTGTTGCCACTATTCATCACTGGTCCAATCAGCGTCTATAATTGAAAGGTCTTCTGATACTTTTTCTGCATCAGCTTTAATTTTATCAAGTGATGAGGTATTTTGCGGGAGTTGTTCGTCGCTAAACTTGTCTTTTAGGTCTGCCAAGAAGGTGGAAGCATCTGTTTCTTCTGACTTTTTAAGGGCTGCAGCTTTTTTCCATTTTTCTCTTCTAGTGGCAGACATTGCTTCTAGAATTGACATTCTGTTACGATGGGCTGTTTCTTTTGCGGCCAGCAAAGGATGGAGACTTACTGTCTCTGTGATATTACCATCGCGCTCAATTATGGTACTAGCCAACAATGAGGCGTCTTCTGGGTCTCTCGCGCCAGACAAACCAAGATTAGCTCTATAATCAATAAGATCACACTCTATAAGTTTATTAATTAATGTCATCTCTGATGGACTCTCCGGGTCTATTACAAGATCCTCCATATAGCTTTTAGTAAGAGATTGTATTAATCTTACCTCGTAAAGACACTGCCTTCCAATGGGCCAATTTTTTTCGTCGTGAAATGTACATAATTTATTAAAACACTGCTGCCCAGGACAAAGCATTGGAATTGCAGCACTAACACCGTATTTCATACGAACTACACTATTTTTAAAAGATAACGCCTGTTCTGGAGTAAAAGTAACATTGCTATAATCAGAAAGATCCGTTTTAAGAAAATTAAAAAAATCTGTTTTTTGTAGCTTACCATCAACAAGCTCGTTGCCATCTAATACTAAAAGTTCACCTTTTGGCTTGCCACTACCTGATCCGCCCATATTTATCTCACTCCTATTGTGTTGACATCGTGCTTTAAATAAAAATCTTTATATAAACCATTAGAGATTGTACTGTGATTTGTTATTGACTCTCCAGTCATAGCCAAACGTGTACTTGGAACAGTGTGCATCATTGGAAGAATAGAGCTAGTAAAAAAGTCTACACGACACATGTCGGTACAGTCTATGCATATAAGATCAGCATCTTGACCGCGAACACCCATATGTGATGATGCCTTAAGAATGCGTATGCGTGAACCATTTTTAAAACCTAATTCTTGATATGGTGCCTTGATGCTTCTTGTAATATCATTTTTAAATATTGCACTACGATTAATTATATCTTTAACATTATTAAACATTGAATATCTATCGTATGGTGTACACACAATAACTCTAGCATTAGAATTACAAAGTGCTTCGTATAGCGCCACCCCACAAAGACCAAAAGTCTTGCCCTGTCGTCTAGGTAAAACCAATGCACTTTTTGTACAAATACTAGTGCTTTGTAGGAATTGCAGTTGAGGTCTCATAAAAGTTACATTTAATTTATTGCTAAATTCATCTATTCCAATTGATCTAGTCATTATTCGTAATCCGTACTTTTAATAATCCTACCAACTATATTACCCCACACATCTCTCATTTGTATTTCATCTTTTGGCATATTATCATCATATTCTATTTTAATATCACTAGCCTTAAATGGTACGGTAGACTGATAATTAAATGGCACTGCGCGATCTAATTCTCTAGGATCGCCAACGGTACCACGAATAAAAGCTTCTGCATCAAAATACCTTGCAAATATATAATATGGCATACGTGTAGTAAAGGCACTAGAGTCTATGGATAACCAACCATTGTTTTCATCGTTGTCTACAATGCTATATGCCACCCCATGTTTAAAATGCAAGAAAGGAACAATACAAATAGCAGCTCCACCCTCTGGAATCTTAAATTCACATTTTGAATAATTAGGATGCACGATCCACCAGGACTCGCCTTTGTCACGCGGATACTTTAAAGGATCAACATTTAGTATAATTTTATCTTGCATTTATTTGTGTAGCCTTCCCAGCCAACCATCTGGCAGTTCTGTATAATAATCAAGATTACCCTTGCATTTCCATACATGGTAATCAGCACCAGTAAATTGTACCAAATCTGGAAACAAATGGCCAGGATTTTCTCTTTTAAAATCAATACGATGCGCACCGTTCTTAATTTCATACCCATCAAGATAAGGTTCATATGCCCATAGTGCATCTATGCTTTTAGGATGGTTTAAAACAACTTTAGCACCAACAGACCTTAGGTATGGTAAAACAACTCTTAAAGAAACTGGGTCTTTTGGTCTATGTATATATCCTTCAATGGGGCGATCTGGAATGTTAATAGCTGACACATGGGCAGTATGTTTCCCTATGCGCACATCTAGTTCAGCAAACCTAACTGGATAAACACCGAGGTTCCATACTTTATTCATTGTTTTCTTAGATGCTATGTAACTTCCGTGACATCCGACAGCAATATAATCATATTTTCTTTGTTTTGCCGCCCGACCCAAAATACGAACATATTCATCTCTATATTTAGTACCGTTTCCATTTATATGGGCATGTGACAAAAACTTCATAGTTTATTTCCTCTTCCATTTGAGTACAAACTCATCACAGGTATCACAACAATCTGTAGTTCTTACTTCTACCCATTCGTCGTACTCTTTATCAAGCAAATCTTCTAATTGTTCATGTACATAATCTTGTGCGTTATCAAACTTCTCGCCGTGCAAACAAAAGAACAAATCTTGTCCAATATTTACCTCATGACAATGTTTACACCACCCACAAGTATTTATGATTTTATGTGTTTCTGGTCTCATTTAATCACCATGTTTCATTCTAGTGTATCGTTCTTGAAGAACCTTGTAGAGATCATCTCTATTTGTTTCTACTATTTGTAGGATATACTCTGCTGTCCAAAAACTAACTAATTTATTGATTCTGTCATATTCCTTTTGTTTTGCGCAATTACAAGGATTAGGAGTCTCTCCACACTTATCACATATATAGACAGTGGTATCAGTCATCTACCTTTACCATGTTTTCTAATACACACATGAAGTTTTCTACTTTAGCCATCTCATATTCTACATCCTGATGCTTAAACTTTAATCCTGTCATGAATGGTACAATTACGATGCTCCCTTTTTTTAGAGACTCACCGCACTCTACATCAGGTCCCATATCAATGACCTGAACATATTTACTCTTCTGCTTGTCTTCTTTGGCACTTTCAGGAATGATTATGAGACTTTCTTTCTTTTTCTCTTTAATATCGACCTGTTTAGTAAGTACCCATTCTCCCAGTGGTTTCATCATGTTATTCTCCTTTAATTGAAGTCTTTTTAGTTTTTCTAAAAAATTTTCTTCTTTAAGAATCCGTTCAAGAGTATCTTGTGCTTCCTTTAATTCTCCTGAAAGATCTACTTGTGACATTCCTTTTGGCCCATATAATTGATCCATTAGTTAACTCCATCTTCAGTCGCCAATTGTTTATTACACAGCATGGCAACTTCTTTTAATACTATATCGTATGCCTGCTTAATAAAGTCATGAGCCACCTGTAACTGATCATCTGGCACATCTTGCAAACTTTCTTTTGTTGGCATATCCTCTTTTAGGACACTATTGTAATGTTGAACAAAATCTACCATTTGTAGAATCTCATCTTCCATTTTCTTACGATCCATCTTTGTCGTCCTTACAATAATTATAAATCTTTACGTTTTTTACACGATCATCTATAAAAATACTATCAAGATTACTTTCCAGTTCCTTTATAGTATAATTTTCACAAGTGAACTGTAAAACGCTATCTTTTGCGCTAACTAGATCCAAATCAAAAAACTTAACCTTATGTGCCCTGTCAAGGTCATCAAAGAAGATTGCCTCTGCATCTTGGGCAAATGTACTACCACAAACATTCTCTTTATATTCTTCATCAGTTAAGACCATGGTAACAGCAATTGATGTTTCTTTGGTATCTGTGTCTTTAGTAACAGTCCAAGACAATGTTTTTAATTTACTATCTATGTGTCCATATTTAATGAAAAACCTAATAGTTATATATTTTTTATCCATTATTTCCCCTCATAGTGTTTACCAAAGTTATGATACAGCCAATTAATCTCTAGAGCAATCTTTTCTGCTTGATCCTCTAAAAAGAATGTTTTGGCCATTGCTGCATATCTACAATCTGGCCCATTCTTTTTTATCCAAAACTGGAACTGTTTTAGGAAGGTATTTCTATCGGTCCCCATGGCCTCTACAAGGTCTACTATCTTAGACAGGACCTTGGGGTCAACGAAGTATAAAAGGTTCTCCCTGAGCGCGGCCAGGCGCAGAAGGGAATCATTTCTTGAGTCAGTCATTAGTTTTCTTTCTTTTTGTAGTTGTCACAATAACCCCATGGTGCTACAGCTCTACCATCTGCCCATCTATCCCATATAAGGAAAGGCATAGTACTGTCATCACCATACTGTGGTACTTTAGATTTGTCTATGTTGCAAAAGTATCTAGTTGGAGAAGCCAAGTATCTAACACCAAAAGCATATTTACAATTGCGACAGCAATCCGACTCCCTGTAACTTTCAGGTCTTTTCATTTGTCACCTATTTTGTTGTTGGAATTATTTGGAATGGACGGCTTCAAAGATTTGGTCAAGTTTGTCTTTGATTTCTCCAATATCTTCTTTCTGTCCTTTGAGGTTTTCTTCAATTCTTGAAAAGCTTTCTTTGGGTACGTAACGTTCATTGACGTACTCTTTAATGTCTTTAGTATTAACATAGTCTTGATTTGTTGTAAACTCTTTTATATCAGAATGTTCACTTGAGGCCCATAGGACACAGGCAACTGTAAGACTTATTATGGTCAGCGCGACACCGACCCATTTGGGCCAGGAAAGAGTAAGGGGTTTGTCAGTTAGAGTAATACGTTTCATTAATTAGTTTTCCTCCCCTATGTTAACCCCCACTACATTTACTATACATTTATTAGTATACCATACTAGAAATAGATATGACTTTAGTAAATCCTACAAAGGGAAGATTTGATCGCCGATCAGGAAGAAGTTTTGATATAACTACCAAAAAGGTCATGTTTGGTATTTGATTCAACTATTGGAATCCTAATAGAAAGTACACCACTAGATAGATCAATGAATGATTTTGGCAAATCTAAATCTCCTGAAGTCTCTATAATATAATGAAAACAACTAACAAGATCTTTATGAAGGGTATCATTTTGGATATTGTCTCCTATAATCTTTAGTTTGTTCCCCTCACTAGTTATATGGATACACTTTTGGTAAAACCCTGGAACTACAAACTGTAGTTTCCAACCAACAATATCGAATTTGGTGTCGGTGACCTTGGAAAGAACTGGTCTTTGGTAAAGTTTTTCAAAAAGTTCTTTTGGCATCAAAGGAAAGAACTCATTAAAGATAATATCAGGATAAAGGACTTCCCAGTCTTTGTAACGATAAATTAAGGTTTTTTTGTCTGGAGAAGAATATTCTGTCACTAGTATCTCCCCGTTAAGTTGTAAAAAAAGAAATTGTTATGGTCTATGTGCTGAGGTTAACTAGAGCATATCTTCACCTCCTTCACAAGTTAGGAACTCCCTTTGGGGGAGTTAAGTTAATGTAATAGTATATAGGTATGATTTGGATATTGTCAATAGGTAAGATTAAGAAAGGTTACCAAAAAGAGTTTTAGGTTCTCCAAGGACCTCTTTTTTGAAAGGAATATCTATGGTTAGTAAACCATTGTAAAAATAAACATTGGCATTTTTAGGATCTAACTGATGAGATAATTGAAGTTTCCTGGTAAATTCACTACGGAACTTGTGAGAAATTTTTGAATCAGTATTGTCTCCTTTAATAATAAGGATGTTGTTTTTGGCACAAACTGAGATTTGGTCTTCTGAGAAACCAGCTAAGGCAATTTGTATGGATCTTCCTACAGAAGGAGTAGTGTCATCAAAAGGAGTTTTTCTCATAGGGTAAGAATCCATGGGTGGTTTGGGTTCGGTTGGCCAGTTAAAGAAATAGTCTTCAAGGAAAGATTGTGTGATCATATCGCACCTCCAAATAGTTGTGTGTCCCCAATTGGACGATACTCTTAAATAAAAGAGTATTTTGTAATATTCAAAATATAATCACGAAAAAAGAATCGTCAACAGAAGTTTATCATATAGTGTTGATTTTGGGATAAAAAATTTTTTAGAAAATTTGAAATAAAGAAAAGTTACCCCTAGAAACTCCAGAAAAAAATATATTTTTGTTGACCTAGTTTTTAATAATAGACTCTACGGGGTACCCGAGACGTTCGGAGCCCACGGGGTCAATATGAGTGGGCGACTGAACGCCTTCTTGTGAGGTATGGCACAACCCATACCAACCATGCTAGTTAGGAGATTCTCACTCCAGGCTATCGGCTAGCAATAGGTTAACTACGAGATGAGCTGTTGCTGTGAGATGTTATGTTGTTATGCTGTTATGTTCTACTTACTGGACTGGGTATCATTGTAAGGATGTGTAATTCATCCTGCAATGGTGTATGTGTGTGTGATAGCGCGGCTCCGGAAGGAGGGTAAACTAGATGTAAACGCTCTGAATAGAGGGTAAACTAAACACACACTGCATTGGTACAGATCTGAAATAAGTGACGTACTAGTCAACACCATTGTCAATGCCATGTGTTCTGATACACGACTAGTAGACTCTACTGTATGGGCATGCTTCCATAACATACGTATGTATGTTACCTGGGTGTGCCGCAGCAAGAGACAATGCTAGTTACCCATACTGTCCAGTAGCTAACCTACCCCATGTTGTCATGTGGGTAGCATGTGCAATGCATGCTACCTGCATAGTGTAGTACCTATATGTACCCATGTACACACTATGTGTGTGTATGTGGGTATGTGTATGTAGTATACGCATATATCACGCCCGTCCTGGGCAGAAGGAGTCAGTCATGACTAGTAAGTACCAGACAGACATGTTCGCTCTCACCAACAATGACAAGATTGTTTACTTCCGTCGTGTAAATCTCCACCGTGTGGAGGTACAGCGTGACGGTGGTAGTGGTGAGATGACGCTTGCTGCAGCTCGTGCCCTTTGGGTAGAGCTGGTAGCCAAGGGTTACCACCGAACTGACTAATTGTCGAAACATCTCTGAAAGGAGGTGTCTGTAGGAGATAGCCTCCCTACACTGATGAGATAGGCTAACTAACCAGTAGGTATATATGTACCTACAAGAAGGAGAAGAGACATGACTAAGTTATTCAAAAGAATCGCAAACAAAGTAAAAGGAATATTCAGTAAGGATGATTTTAGTGCGAAAGGTTACCAAAAGATAATTAAGGCACTAAAGGAATGTAACGAGGAAATGGGAGATATGGTTGACCACTATGAAGGATATGTGCCTGTACATGATGATACATGTACGTGTCATAAGTGTTATGAGGATAACCTTGATTATGTACGCCGTGTCGAAGAAGAAAGACTACGCAAAGAAGATGAAGAAGCTTACGCTCATGTATGCAAATACGGATGGATTGAGTAGCAGGCGGATTCACCTCAACCAGGCAGGTAAACACTAGTACCTGTTGGACTCCTCAGTCACGCCTCTTGCTTACGCAAGAGTCGCGCCTTCGTCAAACAACAAAGGACCAGGACTCAGGCACGCTCATTGCATAGCAATGATCGATGCCTTCGTGTAGGGCATGACGCAATGACGTGTCAAATGTACCTGCCAACTAGGCTACATGTATATACCTATATTGGTAAACAGGTAGCCGCAACTATACACAATGTAACTGTGTACCACAGTGGTGCTTCTCTATCAACTGAGCACCCTTGGTGGGTGCTAGTACCTATATGGTATTACTCTGTAGTAGGGTAAAGGTATAGGTGTAACCAACAATGGTGAGGTGTGTCTTCCTCGCCGCGAAAGGAAAAGAACGATGGTATTCTGGGCATTAATAGCAATGGCAGCTGGTGGAGCTAGTCTCTACTTCAATGCAATCTTGTTTGGTGAAATCGAGCGCCTCGAAAGAAGAATTGAGGTTCTTGAAAGTGAGGATGAGTGATGTGGGCACTCGTATGTGACACGTTCGCAGACACCATGTATGTGTTCTATGTGTACATGGCTGTAGTGAATCGACTGTTCGATTTGTTCGAATGGTTGAGTTAATTACAGTGTGGTTGTGCATTACTGTATATTATACATAGGTGGGTTATACAACCCCCTATATAATGATACCTTTATACACAGTAATGTATAAACATAACAACAATTGCCCCCTAAAGGGGCTGTAAAGGAGTCTTTCGTGCCGCGCAAACAACCAATCAATAACAAACGACAACGCTTATCACGTATTAAGAAGAACACCCAAATCACCTCTCTGTTGGACTATAACATAACCAACATACTACACCACCTATCAACAAAAGCCCTCCCCAAGAGGGCTCCTAAGTAGGCATAACCATTAAGAAAACATTCCGTTTCTCTTACTGGGCTGTAGGACAAAATTCTACAGCAATGCCTAGTAGGTTTTACAGTATAACTGTAGTAGGTTTTCTATTGTAATTACAACAGGTTAAGCAAACCTGTATTGTTAAGAAACAACCATTAAAGTCCCCTTGTGGGGGACTAAGGAGGATCAAATGGAAGAAGAAAGAATCTTTATGTTGTTACACAAACTAGTAAATAAGATACGTCTTCAACAAACCCAGGGTTTAGACAGAAATAGTACTGAG
>Ga0180438_10000546_pt1 | contig 71888 bp, 58 predicted proteins | sample SS_ome_12_FD_132455 | JGI IMG/M metagenome (GOLD analysis project Ga0180438, IMG submission 132455) | Hypersaline lake sediment archaeal communities from the Salton Sea, California, USA - SS_3_D_2 metaG | ecosystem: Environmental > Aquatic > Non-marine Saline and Alkaline > Hypersaline >...
CGAACCTGCGACCTCGTGAACCCCATTCACGCACTCTAGCCAAACTGAGCTACGCCCCGAATTACGAATGAGCCAGCGGCTCACCACCCCTATACTCTATCACGCCGCCGCCGACTTTCAACCCTTGTGCCGACGGCCTATCTTGCTCTCTTGGCGGACAAGGAGGCGGCGGACGTTGGCGCGATGGGTTGGAATGATGACAAGCGGGATGAGAATGGCAAAGCAGGTGACGAGGAGGCCCGCGCCGAGGCGGTCGCTGTTGAGAACGACCGCGGCTATTGCGTAAGCCGATGCGCCGAGGATGGAGCCGAGCGAGATGAACCTGCTGATTGCGACGGTGACGATCCAGACGGCCAAGCCAGCGCCCGTTGCGATAGGCGAGACGGCGGCGACGACTCCGAAGCTTGTGGCGACGCCCTTCCCTCCTTTGAAGCGGAGGTAGATGGGAAAGATGTGTCCGAGTATCGCGGCGAGACCCCACACTATTGAATGGAGCAGAGCCAAGTCTGCTTGAAACCAGAGCCTACCGACCAGCGCGGGCAGGAATCCTTTAAGGAAATCGAGCGCGAGGCAGATTCCGCCCCATCGCCAGCCGGCGACGCGGGCGAGGTTGGTCGCGCCGACGTTGCCGCTGCCCACGCTGCGGACGTCGGTCTTGCTGACCGCCTTCCCGAGGATAAGTGCAAATGGCACGGCTCCGAGAAGGTAGGCGGCCACTGCCCCGCCTGCGAGGATTGCGATCCCGTTCGGTCCCATGCCGACCTCGCGCCTGCTAGAGCTTGCCCTGTTCCTTCATCACGTTTGATATGAACTCGACGGCGGCGCCCACTGTCTGCACCTGGAGGGCCTCGTCCTCGTCCATCTCGATGTCGAACTCCTCCTCGAATGCGGCGACCAGCTCGACACTCTGGATCGACTCCGCCCCGAGGTCAACGGCGAAGTTCGCTTCCGGCTTGATCTCATCCTCCGGAACGTTCAGCACGCTGGAGACGACTTGCTTGATCCTCTCCTCTACAGTTGCCATTAAGACCCTCCGTTAGATGCCGTTCCCATGGCGCACGGCGGATTACCTGCGGACGCGCAGCTTCCTCCGATCGCGCTTCACGAGCTTGTCGCGCTCCTCTTTCGTGATCTCGTAAGTGTATCGCATGAGCCCCTCGTCCGCTGCGGTGAGCTCGATATCTCTTCGCGCCATCGCAGCGCGGGCGGTTTCGATAAGGCTGCGAAGCCCGGTACCCTTGGCGATCATCTCGTTGAAGTACCAGCAGAAGGACGGGAGGAACTTCGGCAGGGACCCGCCGCTGCCGAGGAGGTTGCACATGACGCCCACCACGGTGCCGGTGTTGAAGAACGTTCCGATCCCTGTCTTGGTGTGGTCGCCGATGAATGCGCCTGTCTTCATGCTTCCAGAGTCGGTGAGCTTTCCATTCAAGTAGACACTCACGGTGGAGTAATCGTTCTTGAGGTCGCTGTTGGTCGTGAGCGCGCCTAGGTTCACCCATTCGCCCACATAAGCGTGGCCCAGAAATCCGTCGTGGTACTTGTTGCTGTAACCGTGAATGATGCTCGCCTCGACCTCTCCGCCGACGCGACAGACCGGACCGATGGAGGTTTCCTCGCGAATCTTTCCTCCCACCAGAAGCGTATCGCGCCCGATGGAGGTGGGACCTTCGACGCGGGTATGCGGATAAACCACCACGCCTTCATCCAGGATTATGGGGCCGTGGGCCGCATCCAGCACCGCCGTGGGATGGACTTCGGCCGAGTCGGAAATGTGCACCCGCGCCTCGTCGCCGTAAATGTACGCTCCGTCGGCGAATTTGCCGCTCCTTCCCGTGGTTCCCAGAACCCGAAAGTCATCCTCGATGGCGGCGGGATTCGCAAAGACCAGATCCCACGGAAACCTGACAACGGTCACGTCGAGCTGCCTGCCCGGGAGGCCCTTCGCAGCGGCTTCGAGAATGCCGGGGATCGTTTTCTGCCCGAGCTTCTGCAGCGTCGCGGCGTTGAGTCTTGCATAGACCACCTCATCGCCGGACATCGCCGCCTCTTCGGGGCCCTGGCGATCGATCTCGACATTTGCGAAGATCGCCCTGCCGTTCACCAGCATCAGATCCTGACCCGAAATCAGGGAGGCGTCGTTAACCTTGCACGCGAGCTTCTCCGCCCACGCCGTTGCGAGCGCGTCCCGCACGAAGCACCCGTCCGCAGGGCCGAGCGCTCTCTCGATCTTCTCCCGCAGGAGCGTGCGCCCGCATCGCAGCTCGAAGACGGGCCTGAGGTAAGAGATGGGGTAGAGATTCTCGTAGCAATCCTCGTAGATGCAAAGCCGCATGCCGGTGTTCCGCTCCTTCATCTGGAGGTTCTGACGATTTTGAGGTCCGCTGCGGCGTCTTCGGTAAGGACGAACGTAACGCCGGGGTGAAGCTGAAGCGCGCTCGCGGGCACGCTTGCAGTGACTGGCCCCTCTATGGCCTTGGCGACCACGTCCGCCTTACCTGCGCCGGTTGCCAGCAGGATGACCCTGGACGATTCGAGAATGGTGCCGATGCCCATGGTAACCGCCTGCCTGGGGACATCCTCCGCCTTGTCGAAGAAGCGCGCGTTGTCGGCGATAGTGCTTTCGGTAAGATCGACGACGCGGGTCCGAGAGCTGAGCGAGGAGCCGGGCTCGTTGAACCCGATATGGCCGTTGGAGCCGATGCCGAGCACCTGGAAGTCGATCCCGCCGGCGTCTTCGATCAGATCCTCGTAGAACATGCACTGAAGCTCGGGGTCCTCGGCCAAGCCGCCGGGGACGTGGGTGTTCGCCTTCGCGATGTTTACGTGATCGAAGAGATTCGTGTCCATGAAATAGCGGTAGCTCTGCGGATGGTCGGGCTCGAGTCCGACATACTCGTCGAGGTTGAACGTGACTACCGAGGCGAAGTCGAGCTCGTCCTCCTTGTTCATTGCTATGAGCTGCTTGTAGAGCGAGAGCGGAGTGCTGCCCGTGGCAAGCCCGAGCACGTAGAACTCCCTATCCTCCATGTCCTCGGCGATGACGGCGGCCGCGCGCTTGCCCATTTCTTCTTCGTCTTTGACCACGATCACTTTCACTGCTGCTGTCTCCTTATGAAGGCCCTGTAAGTCCCAATTTGGCGTATCCCGCAATATAACGCAGCATGCGGGGCTGTTCAACAGCGTCAGCGCAGCTTCATGGTAGCCACGGCAAGCGCGGCGAAGACGGCGGCGATGATCCAGAACCGGACCGCTATCTTGCTTTCGCCCACTCCGCGATGAAGAAAACTGAAATGGATGGGGGCTCTGTAAAAGATCCGCCGCCCGAGAAGCCTCAGCCCAACGTAATCCTGTATGAAGCTGGAAGCTGCCTCGACGACGAACACCCCTCCGGCGATGAAGAAGACCACCTCTTGCTTTATCAGTATGGCCATCGTGCCTAACATGCCGCCGAGAGCCAGCGACCCCGCGTCGCCCATGAAGACGCTGGCGGGATATGCGTTGAACCAGAGAAAACCAACGCCCGCCCCCAAGAGAGCCGAGCACAGGACCGTGAGCTCGCCGGCGCCTGGTAGATAGACGTAGTGAAGGTACGCCGAGTAGTCCTCACGCCCCAGCACGTATGCGAATATCCCCAGAACAAGGGCCGTGAAAATCGCCGGCACTATCGCCAGCCCGTCCATGCCGTCGGTGATGTTGACACAGTTGGATGACATGACGGTAAACACCACGATGATGAAGACGTATCCGAGCCCAAGCTGGAGGATGGGGAATTTCACGAAGGGGATATACAGCGAGCCGGCGACTTCGTGCTTCACCGGAGAGAGGTCCGGGATCAGGTAGATGCCGGCAATTGCTACGCCGAACATTATCTGCGCCAGATACTTCACCCCGCGGGAGAGCCCCTTGACGCCGGACGCCCGTCGAATCTTAAGCATGTCGTCCAATGATCCGAGAAGTCCGAACCAAAGGCCCGCCAGCATGCAGAGCCAGACGAATTCGTTGGCGACGTTGCACCAGAGCAGCGCGGAGCCCAGCGCTCCCACGAGAATGAGAATCCCGCCCATGGTCGGCGTGCCCCTCTTGGCGGTGATGTCCAGCACGCCGTAATCCCACGCCTGGTCGACCGCGCCGACGCGCTTCAGCCTTCGGATAAGCCTGGGCCCCACGATCAGGCATACGAGGAAAGCGGTTATGCCCGCCCCGATGGAACGCACGCTTATGTACCTGAACAACCTGAGCAGGCGCAGGATATTGTCGGGGTCGTAAAAGAGCCGGTAGATTAGATGAAACATCCCGCCATTCAGCTCCTTCTGTGCCACCCTTCCATCAAGTGGAGGTAGAGGTCGCGAATCTGTGCCTGCTCGGGCTCGCCGCTGCGCAGCAGCGCGGTCAGGTGGTTCACCGACTCCCTTATGGGGAAGATCGAGATGGCGCCGTCGCAGACCACGTCGAGCCGTTCAACCCATTCAACGGCCGAACGGTAGAAATCGCGTTCTCTGGCGGCAAGCTCACCCAGGGCGACCGCGGCTTGATTCCTCACCACCCAATTCTCATCGGTGGTCAGGGCGACGAGTGCCCGGAAGGCCCTGTCTCCTGTGCCCACGCTTCCCAGCGCCTGCGCCGCGTAACCCCGCACCTCGAAGCTCTTCTCGGTCAGGTAGTCGTCAACGTAGATCACCGGACGCTTAAGCACTTCCGAATGCTTGGAGCCGAAGAGCATCTCGTAGATAGGATCTTCCACACCGTCCTCCGGCCCGCAGAGCCGCCAAAGCGCCAGGGCCGACCTGCTCCTCACCTCCCAGTAAAGGTCCTTGAGCGCCCCCACAAGAGCGTCGACCGTCTCGCGGTCACCGCCTCCCCTGAGTCCGAGGACGTCGGCGGCATTTCGCTTGACTATTCCGGCTTCCCGCCGGTCCACCACTATCTGCCTGAGACGCGGCAGGAACTCCTCCAGCCCGGCCTTCCCGGTAAGCTTCACGCCCACGTTCCGCACCTGCCACTTTCGGGACGCCAGCATTGACTCCACGGCGTTGACCGTCGCCTCGCGGGATTTCGGTGGGTCCTCGAGGAGCGAACTGGCCTTTGAGTATTCAGAAGCCCTTCGCAGCCGGTGCAGCATATACTCCTCCCCGATGGCAGGTGCAGCAACGGAACACCCGATGCGGCGTCCCATCGAAGGCGACAAACCCTAGCTCGCCGCCACGCTACTTGCCCTCTTCCTCAACTACCGCCTGGGCGGCCGCGAGCCTGGCAATCGGCACACGGAAGGGTGAGCAGCTCACGTAGTTCATGCCTGCGCGATGACAGAACTTAACGGACGACGGCTCTCCGCCGTGCTCACCGCAGATGCCCACCTTCAAGGCGGGGCGCGTGCTGCGGCCCCTCTTTATTCCCAACTCCACCAACTGGCCGACCCCTTCCTGGTCAAGCACCTGGAACGGATCGGCCTTGAGGATCCTCTTTTCGAGGTAAGTGGGGAGAAACGTTCCCGCGTCGTCGCGGCTGTACCCGAAAGTCATCTGGGTGAGGTCGTTGGTGCCGAAGGAGAAGAACTCCGCGGTCTCGGCGACCTTGTCGGCGGTCAGCGCAGCACGCGGAATTTCGATCATCGTCCCCACGAGGTACTTGACTTCGACGCCCTGTTCCTTGAACACCTCTTTGGCGACGCTGTCAATTCTCTCCCGCAGAAGCTCAAGCTCCTCTGCAGTCCCGATGAGGGGCACCATTATCTCCGGGAGCACCTTCTTGCCCTCTTTCTCAAGCTCGCAGGCGGCCTCGAGGATCGCGCGCGCCTGCATATCCGTTACCTCGGGGTATGTGATGCCAAGGCGGCAACCCCTAAGGCCGAGCATGGGGTTCAGTTCGTGGAGGGAATCGACCTTCTCCTTGATCTTCTCTACCGGGACGCCCATGGCATCGGCCATCTCGCGCTGGTTCTCCTCCTCTTTAGGCAGGAACTCGTGGAGCGGCGGGTCAAGCAGCCTGATGGTAACGGGCAGGCTTTCCATCTCGCGGAAGATCCCGACGAAGTCGCTCTTCTGCATGGGAAGAAGCTTCTCAAGCGCTCGCTTGCGGCCCTCTTCGTCAGCGGCAAGAATCATCTCGCGCATGGCCACGATCCTCTCGCCCTCGAAGAACATGTGCTCGGTGCGGCAGAGACCTATGCCCTCGGCGCCGAACTGACGGGCGTTCTTCGCATCGCGGGGGGTATCGGCATTGGCGCGCACGCCCAGCTTCCGCACCTCGTCCACGAACCCGAGGAACTCGGCGAACTCCCCGGCCAGCTCCGGTTCAACCGTCGGCACCTGGCCGATCATCACTTCTCCCGAGCTTCCGTCGATGGAGATGTAGTCTCCCCTCTTCACGGTCTTTCCGCTCTTGGTGGTGAACTGTCCGGCCGAGTAGCTGACGGTTATATCGCCGCAGCCGACGACGCAGCACTTGCCCATCCCCCTGGCGACGATGGCCGCGTGAGACGTCATCCCGCCCACCTGGGTGAGTATGCCCTGAGCTGCGTCCATGCCCGCGATATCCTCCGGCGAAGTCTCGACGCGGGCGAGGATTACCGACTCGCCCGCCTCGGCCATCTCGACGGCCTCGGCGGCGGTGAGAGCCACCTTACCCACGGCGGCGCCGGGAGAGGCGGGAAGGCCTTTGGCTACGACGGTTCTCTGGGCCTTGGGGTCAAACATAGGATGGAGAAGCCTGTCCACCTGTTCCGGCTCAACGCGGGTTACCGCGGTTTTCCCGTCGATCAGCCCTTCGTTCACCATGTCCACTGCTATCTTCACGGCCGCCGGCGCGGTGCGCTTGCCCGTTCTCGTTTGCAGGATGTACAGCTTGCCGCCTTCGACCGTGAACTCGATGTCCTGCACGTCGCGGTAATGCTGCTCGAGGGTGCTTCTTATATCGAGAAGCTCGTCGTATCGGGCGGGGTCGATCTTCTTCATCTCCTCGATCACCTGGGGGGTACGTATCCCGGCCACGACGTCCTCGCCCTGCGCGTTCATCAAGAACTCGCCGTAGAAGGCGTTCTCGCCCGTCGCGGGATTGCGCGTGAAGCATACGCCCGTTCCAGACTGGTCTCCGGTGTTTCCAAAGACCATCGCCTGGACGTTGACTGCGGTTCCGAGCAGTCCGGTTATCTTGTGTATCTGCCGGTAGGTGACGGCGCGCGGGATATTCCAGGACTTGAACACCGCCTCGATGCCGAGGTCGAGCTGCTTCCTTGGAGACTGGGGAAACTCCCCGCCCACTTCCTTCTTGTAGACCTCCTTGAAGCGGGCGACCAGGTCCTTCAAGTCGTCCGCCGAGAGGTCTGTGTCCAAGTTTGCTCCCGCTTCCTTTTTCTTCTCGGTGAGCACTTCCTCGAACGCCTCGTGGGGGACCCCCATGACCACGTTGCCGAACATGTTAAGGAGGCGCCGGTAACAGTCCCATCCAAACCTCTCGTTCCCGGTCTTCTTAACCAGCGCCTGAACGGTCTCGTCGTTGAGCCCCAAGTTGAGGACCGTATCCATCATCCCGGGCATCGAGATCGCCGCGCCGCTCCGCACCGAGACGAGAAGGGGGTTGTCCTTGTCCCCGAACCTCTTATCCATGGCGGCCTCGAGGGTCTCAAGGGCCTCTTCCACCTGTTCCTGCATCCCGTCGGGGTATTTGCCGCCGTTCTTGTTGTAGTAGTCGCAGACTTCGGCGGAGATCGTGAATCCCGGAGGCACCGGAAGGCCGATGCTGGTCATTTCGGCAAGATTGGCCCCCTTGCCTCCCAGAAGCTCCTTCATGCCGGCATTGCCATCGGCCTTTCCCCTGCCGAAAGAATACACATATTTCTGCATTACTCAATCCTCCTACGCAGCCTCGGATGGGATGGGACCAGACCCGGTGAAAGCCTTGAAAAAATCCAAGTCCGGCATTCTAACATTGCCTTTCTGACCTGTCAAGCAAACGGCATATTACACCTGCATCGGCCCCGCCTTTCATGCCCTCCCGGCCGCGGATCGAGGGGCAAACCCATGCGAAGGAGGAAAACGCCGGTTCGGATTGCGCCTCGGCTCTCGCTCCACTGCAACGTGCGTACCTAAGTTGACGCTCCGGCGCTAAATGCCTATAATCATAGTGGGTTGCGAGGGGTACGGGGCCTACAATAAGGGCTTCCCAATGGAGCAGAAGCTTCTAGGTGAAATCCTTCTGAAGAGCGGGGTGCTTACCGAGGAGCGCCTCCAGAAGGCGCTTGAGCACGCGAAGCACAGGGAAATACGCCTGGGCGATGCCCTTCTCCAACTCGGTTACGCCTCCGATAAGGATGTCGCAAGGGCCCTGGCGCAACAGCTGGGGCTGAAGTTCGTCGACCTAACCGAGTCCCCGCCCGACCCGGAGCTTGCGTCGGTAGTTCCCAGAGACGTGGCGGAGGAGTACGGAATGGTGCCCCTTTCAATGAAGGACGGGGCGCTGATCGTGGCCATGGCAGAACCCCCGGACCTCTACGCCGTGGACAACCTCCGCTTCATCCTGAACCGCGAAATCAGCTTCGCCCTCGCCGGCAAAGACTCCGTAAGGGACGCAGTATCCAACCTTTACGGCGCAAAGGACACCCCCGAAGAGATGATCGAGGGAATGGCGACGGACGAGCTGAAAGAGCTTGTCGAGGAAGGGGAGGAAGGGGACGGCCTGTTCGAGGGGGAGGACGCGCCTGTCATCAAGCTTGTCAGGGCCGTAATCCTCGAAGGCATACGGTCGCGGGCAAGTGATATTCACGTCGAGCCGATGGTCGACCGAATCCGCATAAGGTACCGCGTGGACGGTCTTTGCTACGAGGTGGATTCGCCCCCGAAGAGGCTTCAGAATGCAGTCGTCACCAGGCTCAAGATCCTGTCGGGCATGGACATAGCAGAGAAGCGCCTTCCTCAGGACGGTCGAATACGGACGACCGCGTTCGGAAGGGACCTGGACATGCGCGTTTCGTCCCTTCCTGCAACCCACGGTCCCAGCGTGGTGCTGCGAATTCTCGACCGGGAATCGCTGCTCTTAGGAGTAGCGGAGCTGGGGTTCCACGAAGACGACCTCACCAGGTTCGAGCGGATAACCCGTCGCCCCAACGGCATTTTCCTCGTTACGGGGCCCACCGGAAGCGGTAAGACGACAACGCTTTACGCCGCGTTGAACGAACTCAACCGGCCGGACGTCAAGATAGTGACCGCCGAGGACCCCGTGGAGTACAACCTTTCTGGCATCAACCAATGCCAAGTGCTCGAGGAAATCGGCCTCAACTTCTCCGCCATTCTCCGTTCGGCGCTCAGGCAGGCTCCCGACGTGATCCTCGTCGGCGAGATCCGTGACACCGAGACCGCTGAAACGGCGGTCACGGCAGCGCTTACCGGGCACCTGGTATTCAGTACCCTCCACACCAACGACGCGCCATCGGCAATCCCGCGTTTGATCGACCTTGGCGTGCCGCCGTTCCTCGTTGCGTCCGCGGTGCAAGCTATTATGGCACAACGACTTGTGAGGAAGCTCTGCAAGAAGTGCCGTAGGCCTCACGTCTATTCCGAGGATGAGTTGAGGTCCGTGGGCCTGCGCCCTGACGATGTGGAAGGAGTGACGCTGTACCGTGCGGTGGGCTGCTCCGCCTGCAAACACACTGGCTTCAGAGGACGCCTCGGCGTCTTTGAGCTCATGGAGCTCGACGAGACGCTACGGGATATGACCTACAGAAAGGCCCCGCTGGACGAGATCCGCCATCAAGCGCGCCTCTCGGGGATGGTTTCCCTGCAAGAGGACGGCATAAGAAAGATACTCGCCGGCATCACTTCGCTTGAAGAGGTGCTGACCGTGACACACGAGACCGTGGACTGAGCCCTGATACTAACCCCGCCGGGGCGGGAAGCCCGGGCGCGAGATGGCTCGACGCGAGCTGATATAGAAGGACAGGAGAAGATAATGCGAGCGCTCCTCCAACAAGGAACGAGCAGGAGATTGAAGCATGGCGCCACTGATTGACAGACTGCTCCAGACCTGTGTGGACAACGAGGCATCGGACCTGCACCTGACTGTTATGAGGCCCCCGACCCTCCGCATCCACGGCCGGTTGAGAGCTATAAGTACGGGTCCGCTGACGCCGGAAGACACCACGAGCCTGATGAAGTCGATAACACCCGACCGCTGCCAGCAGGAGCTTCAGGAGACCGGGACTAGCGACTTCGCGTTCTCTTTCCAGGACAAGGCCCGCTTCCGCGTGAGCGTTTTCAAGACGAAGGGCTTTGTGGGCATCGCGCTGAGGTTGATCCCCTGGAAGCTGAAGACCTTCGAGGAACTTGGGCTCCCGGAGACCATAATGCCCCTCCTGCACCGCCCCAGGGGCCTCTTCCTGGTCACGGGGCCCACCGGAAGCGGCAAGACGACAACCCTGGCAACCATGGTCGACTATATCAACACCCACCTCGACTCGCACATAATCACAGTCGAGGACCCGATCGAGTATTATCAAGAGCATAAGAAATGTATAGTTACTCAGCGAGAAGTCGGCGTCGACGTACCCACCTTCGAAGAAGGTTTGCGGCGAGCACTGCGACAGGATCCCGACGTAATGCTGGTGGGAGAGATGCGAGATTTGGCCACTATGGAGGCGGCAATTACGGCGGCAGAGACGGGACACCTGGTTTTTGCAACGGTTCACACCACCAGTGCTGAGAGCACCTGCAACAGAATCATTGATGCCTTCCCGCAGGAGCAGCAGGAGCAGATAAGAGTGCAGCTATCGGTTACGCTCCTTTGCGTCATTGCGCAGGCGCTTATTCCCCGAGCCGATACTTCGGGGCGCATCGCGGCCTTCGAGATACTGGTAGCCACCCCCGCCATCAGGAACCTCATTCGGGAGAATCAAACCTATAAGATTAACTCCAACATCCAGACCGGTAAGAAGCTGGGCATGGTCTTGCTGGATGAGCACCTGTTTGAGCTTTTTACCCAGGGTAAGATCGCTGAGGAGGAGATGTTCACGCGGTGCCGCAACCGAGAGGACTTGGTGGCCAAGCTGCGTGATTATCGCTATCAGATGGAGATGGAGGCGAAACAGAGGGCACGCAGAGCGCCAGGCCCCATCTCGTCGCACTAGAGGAGCGCCATACCGTAGTATCCAGAAGGCAGGCAACGCATGGCAGTGGGCACTGCTAGAAAACAGATAGGCCAGATACTCGTGGAGGAGGGAGTTCTTTCCGACGAGCAGCGCCAGGAAGGCCTCCGCGTGCAAGCTGAGAGCGGCGGGGCGCTGGGGGACACGCTGGTCGAGCTCGGGTTCATCTCTCGTGATGAACTCACGAGGGCGCTCGCCAAGCAATACGGCCTCAAGTCCGTCGAGATCAGCGATGTGGATTTCCCGCCCGAGTTGTTGGCACAGATCTCGCCGTCCATAGCGTGTGTGTACCGGGTAGTTCCCGCCAGCATGGAAAACGGCGTCCTCACGGTCGCGATGGCCGACCCGCTGAACATCCGCGTTCTGGACGACCTCAGGTTCATGCTGAACATGCCGGTCGAGGGGGCGGTTGCGGACCCGGTCGTCGTCAACAAGATAATAGAGGAGCACTACGCCAGCCAGACGGAGTCGCTCCAGGAGCTTATAGACAACATTACCGAGGATGTGCCCACGGACGGGATCCCCAACCTCGCCGACCAGTCATCGATCGACATAGGGACGCTTAGGGAGGTCGCCAACCTTCCACCCATCATTAAGCTGGTCAATCTGGTCCTCCTGCAGGCGATAAGGGATCAGTCGAGCGACGTTCACTTCGAGCCGTTTGAAGACCAGTACCGGATCCGCTACCGTATCGACGGCGTGCTTTACGAAATGCCTCCCCCGCCCCGGCACCTGGGTGCCGCCATCTCGTCGCGGGCCAAGGTGATGGCTGAGATGATGATAGAGGAACGGCGGCTGCCGCAGGACGGCAGGATTGAGCTCAACGTGGCCGGGAACCCGATCGACATCCGCGTCTCCACGCTTCCCACGATGTTCGGAGAGAGCGTGGTGATGAGGGTTCTGGACAGGAGCGTGGTAGAGCTCAACATCGAGAACCTCGGGCTTCGTCCGGACGACCTCGAGGCGTCTTACCGGCTGCTTCGCAAGCCCAACGGAATCGTGCTGGTAACCGGGCCGACCGGGTGCGGCAAGACGACCACGCTGTACGCGTACCTCAGTTACCTTAACAGTGTCGGCGTCAAGATCATAACGACCGAGGACCCGGTCGAGTACGACCTGGCGGGAATAACGCAGGTGCAAATAAACGAGAGGATCGGCCTTACCTTCTCGCGCTGCCTCCGAAGCATCCTCCGACAGGACCCCGACAAGATTCTGGTGGGAGAGGTACGCGACCTGGACACTGCGGAGATGGCGATCCAGGCATCCTTGACCGGCCACCTCGTGCTGAGCACGCTTCACACGAATGACGCGCCGACGGCAGTTACGCGTCTGGTGGACCTGGGGGTGGAGCCGTATCTGCTGACGGCGACCGTTGAAGCCTTCGTTGCTCAGCGCCTGGTGAGAAAGATATGCACAAAGTGCAAGAGGCCGTACACGCCGACTGCGGAGGAACTGATGGAGTTGGGGCTCAGGCAGGAGGAGGTGGAAGGGAAGCAGTTCTTCAAGGGGATAGGGTGTCCCCTGTGCAAGAACACCGGCTATCGCGGCCGTACGGCCATCTTCGAGATATTGGCGTTGAATGACGAGGTAAAAAAGCTTGTGCTGTCGAACGCCTCTACAAGCGAACTCCGAGAGGCGGCCATTCGCAACGGGATGCGTACCCTGAGGGAGTCCGGCCTTCTGGCCGTTTTCGACGGGATCACGACCATAGAGGAAGTAGCTAAAGAGACAGTGTTCGTTCAGCTTGCTTAAGGAAAGGAGGGAGCGCGGATGCCGCGCTTCGCATTTGAAGCGATGGACGGCCAAGGCAGGACCGTCAAGGACGAGGTCGAGGCCGTGACGCAGGAGGAGGCGATCTCGCGAATACGTCGTTTGGGGTACTTCCCCACAAGCATTCGCGAGAAGGTGGACCGTGCGGCCGCCCGACGGGCGGCGCCGCCGGGGAAGAGAAGGGCCCTGGCCTTCGGCGCGGTATCTGGAAAGCAGCTTACGCTTTTCACGCGCCAGTTGGCCACGCTGCAGGATGCGGGCCTTCCCATTCTCCGTAGCGTTCGCGTCTTGCAGGAGCAGATGAAACCAAGCGTTCTTAAGAACTATCTCATCGATGTGGCTGACGACATCGAAGCGGGGAGCACCTTTTCCGAAGCCCTTGCGAGGCACCCGCGGGCCTTCGACAAGCTCTACGTCAACATGGTGAGAGCCGGCGAGGCCGGCGGTGTGCTGGACCAGGTGTTGAGCCGACTTGCCGATTTCCGCGAGAAGGCGGCGCGGCTGAGGCGCCGGGTACTCGGCGCCATGATTTATCCCCTGTGCGTCCTGGTGTTCGCCACGCTTATCGTGGCATTCGTGATGATCTACATCATCCCCCAGTTCGATGAGATATTCGCCGAGTTCGGCATCCCGCTGCCGGCGATGACCAAGGGGCTGATCGCCAGCGCCAATTTCGTGAAAGACAAGTGGTGGCTGGTGTTCCTGGTGATCCCGGGGAGTGTGTTCGTCACGATAAAGCTGATCGGTCTAACCAAGCCGGGCCGATACGCAATTGACATGGCGAAGCTGCGGGTTCCGCTGCTCGGCACTATTATCAGGAAGGCGAGCATCGGCCGCTTCACGCGAACCCTGGGGACGCTGCTTGCCAGCGGCGTGCCGATCCTCGAGGCGCTCAATATCGTCAAGGATGCTTCGGGGAATGTGGTGATAGCCAACGCGATCGCGCGCGTGCATGACAGCATTCGCGAGGGAGAAAGCATGGCCGAGCCCCTGGCGCAGAGCAAGGTGTGCGAGGCGATGGTCGTTAACATGGTGGAGGTGGGCGAGGAGACGGGCGAGCTCGACAGGATGCTCATTCGAGTCGCCGACGCGTACGACGAGGACGTGGACGCGGCGGTGAACGGAATGGTGAGCCTCATGGAGCCTCTGCTCATCATAGGTGTTGCGGTGGTCGGCGGCACGATCGTCATATCTCTGTTCATGCCGCTGATTTCGTTGATGAACCAGCTGGGCGACGCCGGCTGAAAGATTGGAGGACAAATGTTGGTGGGAGTCAGGGCAAACCCAATTTTGGCGAGCGCCTCCGCGGAAGCCGTGAAGGGACGAGCGCCTGAAAGGAGGACCGGCAAGATGATTAAGGTTGGCAAGCGAGGACGGGGATTCACCCTGATAGAGCTGCTGACGGTGATCGCCATAATCACCATACTGGCCAGCCTCGCTCTTGGTGGAATCTCTGTCGCAAGAAAGCGTGCCCGCATAGCAGGCACACAAGCGGAACTTAAGAACCTGGCCACAGGTGTCGATCAGTTCTTCGACGACTTCGGCTACTACCCGCCAAGCTGGGCCACTCCGGCCGATCTGGCGCTGCTGGTGAAGGCCACTCCCGCGCCTACTGCGGACCCGTCACCCAGTCCCTGGAACTTCGTTGACGACGACCTGGACAACATCGCAGATGCCATCACGCCGATGACCGGTTCGGGCACGGCGCGGAGCGCGGCGTACGACGAGAACGGGATCGAGCTGCTCGTGCTGTACCTCTCGACCAAGTCAAAGAATGGTCCTTACCTGGACACGGACACGGCCAAGCTCGTGAACAAGGATGGCGACAAGCTCACATCCACCGTCGAAGTGTTCAACTCCGCATTCTCGATACAGCCGGGGGGCTCAGGCAACTACACAACGGAGCTCCATGAATGGGAGGACCTCTTCGGGCGGGCGGTCGTGTACGTGCGGTTCGACCGTTACAACGAGTACAACGGGGCTGACGTGTTCAGCTACACGGGGGCGAACCTGGAGACCTCCACAGACGGTGACACTGACGGGAACAACGACATCGACGGGCAGGCGGTTACCTCGGGGGTCAACGAGTTTCGCAGGGTTACGCCTCTGGATCCGAAGACCGCCGACCCATACCGGGCGGATACGTACATTCTCTACTCGGTGGGCCCGAACGGCGTTGACAACCTGGGATACAACGACGACGGAAACGGTCTCGACGATGACGGCAACGGCATTGTCGACGACGAGGACGACATAACGATCTGGTAACGGAGCGCAGAAGTGAGCCGGAGCCCTTTCCGGCAGATTCGGAAGGGAGAGCCATGCCAAAGGGCGAAGCGCACAAGCGCGTACGTGGGAGTTGCGGCTTCACGATTCTCGAGCTCCTTACCGCGTTCGTCGTCATAGGTGTTTTGGCCGGCCTAACGGCGGTCGTAGTGGCGAAGGTGCGGTCCAGGGCCAGGATGACGGCCACGACTGCCGACCTGGAGGCCATGGCCCGTGGTCTAACTCAGTTTAAGGACGACTTCGGGTTCTATCCTCCGAGCCGGGTCGAAGCCTGGAAGAAGTACATGGATGTGTCCCCGCCGTCCCCGCCGATAACGCCTCCGGACAGCTTCTATGGGAACTACATCGACGTGAATCGGAACGGTATCGCGGATGTCGTCCTGCCGACCCCGGACCCATCCAGCCCTCCGGCCCGCTACGAGGAGAACGGTCTTGAGATTCTTCTCGTCTTCCTTGGCACCGAAAGGAAGAACGGCCCGTACTTCGCGCCTGGGAATCTCAAGAACAAGGACGACGACGCGCTTCCAGGGCGCGTCTTCGGCAGCGGTTACTACGACGATGGCGCCAAAGACACGTGGCTGCCGGAGTTTCACGACCCCTTCGGCAGCCCGTACGTGTACATAAGCAGCGCGAACTACGTCGCCGGCTTAGCCAACAGCGTAGACGTGAACGGAGACGGGGACTCAGATGTAGACGGAGCGGCCGAGGGTGGCCGCACCCTCCGCCCCGCGCGGAGAGACCCGAGAACCGGTGACTTCGTGCGCAAGAACTCGTACCAGCTCTACTCCATGGGACAGAACGGCATCGACAACCTCGGCTACGGCGGGGATGCGGGCCGGGATGGAGCAGACAACGACGGCAACGGGATCACGGATGATGAAGACGACATATCGGTCGTCCACTAGAGAATCAGCCCCCAAGGGCTTTACGCTGATAGAGTTGGCCGCTGTGATGGGGATCATAGTGCTCCTCACGGGGGCTGCTCTGGTCGCATTCTTCACCATGCGCCAGCGCCTGCAGATTCGCACGTCTCTAGGCCGGATCAACTCCATCATCCTCATGGCTCGCAACAGCGCTATGGCGAGCCGGGCTCCCAGCCGCATCGTCGTGACCAATGTCTCCACTGAGCAGCTTGGGGGCGCGTACGACCCGGATGAGACCGGGGCGGTACGGTGGCACGGGGAGATCTCCGCCCGCGTGTCCGAACCCATAAGCGAGTGGGACTTCGAGGCTGGAACGGACTACGACGTAACTCCGACGCCGATTCCGTCACCCGCCGCCATGCCTCCCGACACGATCATAGGGACCCAGGGCGCGCTGGCCGTGACGTACGGGGTTCCCGTAGATGACATGTTGGACGACAGCGGAGGCCGTCGCGGGAAGGCACTGCTGCTTGACCCAGGGCGGTACTGTGACTTCATGCGGCTCTATTCCTACGATGCCGCGCGTTTCTCTGAAGAGGCCGCCGCGCCCACGTTCCACATATCGGGGCCACGCGAGTATGCGCTGAGGCCCGACGACCTGCGCGTGGTGAGCATTCCCGCGCCATCGCCCAAACCCGACTGGTGGGATACATACCACCGCGACGAGTACCGATATCTGGGCAGGCCGGGGCTTACATTCGACGCATGGATATACCGGGAAGCGGAGAGTTCTCCCGACGAGTCGGCGCGCGTGCTGCTCGTCAAGCCGCGGGAGAAGGCAGACCCTGGCCCGGTCGACAGGCGAGTGGATTACGTGATCGAGATACTTCCCGATGCGATAGATACCCCCACCCCTGCCCCGTACCCGTTCGAGCCCACCTATGGGTTCGCCGACCTTCCGAGCGCCCAGCTGTACGCCTGCTTCCGCAGCATGGTGGCGACGGACTCCGCGATCACCATGACGTCGGACGCGGCATATACGGGCAGGTTCGGGATTCCCCCGGGAGAATGGCACCGGGTGACCGTGACGTGGAACCCGGCTGCGAGCGAGCGGATGGATCGGCTTTCGCTGTATCTTGACGGCGTGAAGCGAACCAAGCTCTGTGCGCCCGTCCACTACCCCTTCAAGTATGAGGGCGCTTCGCCGGACCCCGCCCCTCCGCCTTTCGTCCCGCCTTTTATCTCTACGCCCCCGGACGGGCACGATTACGAAGTGGTTTACTCCAGCGGCCTGCCGGGAACGAATCTGGAACCCAAGCCGTTCCAGGGGAGGATCGACGACCTCCGCATCTCGCGCATTGTGTCCGATTTCGAAACGCTCCCCGACGGCGTCCGATTTGCGCTCCCGGGAGACCTGAGCAACCCGCCTAAGGAGATATCCTTCGGCTGGGACGCCCAAGGGCACTTGGTAGGGTTGTCAGACGAGACGCTCGGCCAGCAGAACCGGCCGACCCAGTTGCTGGACGAGCAGAACCTTATAGTGATCATCCAAAGCAAGAATGCCCGCGCATCGACTGACCTGGCGCGGGGCGACGACGAGATCCCCGTACGCGGCATCAGCAGCTTCACCCCTGGCGGGGGGCTTCTGGCCATCGGCACGCTCGAAGATGAGTACGACCCGAGGAGCCGCTTCGAGGTGAGGGAACTTGTGCAATACGGAGGCACGCAGAAGGGCGCGGGAGGCGTGATGGACCGCTTCCTGGAGTGTGAGGACTACCCCGACGAGGGTGCCGGAACAGGGCTGGACATGAACCATACCGCACCTGTGGCGGTTTTCCAGGCTTACCTGGTGAGAATAGGATCGAAGGGAAGTGTGCGCATAGATGACGGCACGGAATAGGAGAGCACAGAGAGGCATCGTTCTGATCATCGTGATCACGGTGCTGATGGCGTTGATAATCGTCGCAGTGCCGTTCGCTCGGAACATGCGCGCCGCCCGGAAGACCGCGACCACGTGGGTGCAGGAAGAGCAGGCGCGCATAGCGGCGGAGGGCGCAGCATCGTACGCGGCCAGCGTTCTCCAGGCGTCCTCGCCCATGCACGACACCTCGCCTCTGTATGACGCCACGGGCGAATTCGACGTGCGTGCGTACACTTCTCTGGATCAGCCCATAGGGCCTAACGCAACCAGCATCCCTGTTGAACACGTGACGGGCTTTCCAGATGGGGGTTTCATCCGAATAGATGATGAGTGGATAGAGTACGCAAGTATAGATGGCACAAACAGAGAGTTCAAAACCGGGCCTACAGGCACGCGGGGTGCGCTGAATACGGAAGCGGTACTCCATAAGAAATACGCCGAAGTCTCCGTCGCGCCGAAGGGCGTGCGCTGGGACATAAACGTAACCGATGAACACTCACGCATTAACATAAACACCCTCACCCCCGACGGCTTCGCGCACGTGATGCGCCTGCCGACGTACGAATTCTATCTGAAGAAGCTCGCCACAACGGCGGACGCGCTCCCGTCGCTGCAGAACGACCTTCCCGAGGACACTGCTTTCCCGGGGGACCCGGATTTCTGCGACGTCGACGTCATCGACATAAACGATGATGACGACCTGCTCAACGGGATCTTCACCGACGGTTATGGCGAAACGATAGATGGGTTCCTTTGCATTGACGACGAGTGGATCGCGTACAGGGACGTATCCGGGCTCGACGGCAACGGAGATGGGGTAACATTCAAAGATTGCAGTCGCGGCATAAGGGGCACGATCACCAGGGCGCACGAAGCGGGACGGCCTGTGTTCGTCGAATTCCCTCTGCCCGTGGCGCGGCTGACAGAGGACCTGGAAATTCGCGACACCGACGTGAAGCTCGACGAGGTAGACAGCCTGCCGAGCGCCCGCGGAAGCCGCCGCCCCATTCCGTACGTCCCCCCAAACCCTGCCCCCTTCCCCATCGCCTTCGGGTGGCTTCGCATTGGGGACGAATGGCTGACCTACTACCGCGTCACTCCCGAGACGGCCGCCGCCGACCTCGCTGCACGTGGGGGGCTGCGGCCCGGAGTCGCGACGGAACTCCGCAGGAATCAAGTGGAGCAGCGACGGGACCCCAACGTCGCGCACGCGGCGCAGGAACTCGTTAGGGTGCCCCCGTATCCCCTTCCCACCTTCCTGGTCAACGACACCGCGATACCTGAAGATCAAGGGGCGAGCGAGATAACCGTCCAAGTGAAGGACGCGACCTGGTTCCCGCCGCAAGGGTTCGTAAACATCGACGGCGAGGTGATGTACTACAGCAACTTATTCATAAGCCGCGACCTAGATGACAACCCCCTGGCGTCGGCCTTCACCACAGACCGCCGGAACTACGGGGAATTCGCGCTCGAGATACCGCCGCAGGGACGCGGGTTGCGCGGGACGCAGCGCGCGGAACATCTCCCGGGCGCGCCCGTATATCCCGCGCTCTACGTCGAGGAGCTACTGTCGCAGCCCTTCGACAGCGTCGAGGAAATGCGCAACCCGACGCGCAAGGCGTTCCTGGAGCCCGGGACGGTCGTTAATACAACGCAGACGACCCTCTCCCTTCAGGAAGACGCCCGCAGGTATTACTTCCCCATCACTCGAACGGGGGAGGTCGGCGTTGTCCAGCTTGGCGCGGAGACCATCAAGTACCGCCGCCCCGTCCGTACTGACTCCGCATTGGACCTGACGGCTCCGGGACAGCGCGGGGCATTCGGCACGTCCCCTGCGGTACACACCTCCCCAGGCACAGTACGATATCTTTTCACATACCGAACCGCCGGGGCGGACAACGATCTTAAGCCCGGCACCGACGACCGGCTGGTCGATCAGACGGAGAACATCCCGCCGGCGATCTTCGACCGAATAAGGCCGTACGTGACCACGGCCACGATCGCCGAGGGGCCGAAGGAAGTGCCGGTGATGTTCGCGGCCAAGCCGAACGCGGAAGACGCCACCATCTACCACGACGGGACCGTGCCGGTGCTCCCGTGGAGGGCGTGGCTGTTCTTTCCCCAGGGCGATGCCCGCATGCTCACAGGGCTGGGTGTGAACTACCTCTCCGAGGACATGCCGCAGCACGGCACCTATGTCGCGATCACCGACAGTTCCCACTTCGTGGACGTTGGCCGCGCGCAGGTAGACGGCAGGGAGTGGATCCGTTATGGCCCTACCATCCCGCCTCGGCCCGGAATACTCGATCAAGCATATGGCGCGCTGGCGCATCCCCAGGGGGGGATCGTCGTCCCCGACCCGCTCTACGTTGACTGGCAAAACGCCATCCAGTGGGGTAGTGACTACGCCGCCGCCCCATCGCCTACTCCGGAGCCGTACGACAGCGCAGTGCTGAGAATGACGAACCCGGCGAAGGTGAACATTAACACCGCGAACGCCGCCGTCATCATGGCCGTCTGCGCAATGGCGGAAGGGGCTGCCAGCCGCCTCTCCCCCGCCGACGCCGCGTGGATCGCTAACGCCGTCAAGTCACATGGAGTGGTAGCGGATTCCGACGACCTGCTGAACAACGTCCTCGATGACACCGACCTTGGAGTCGCGTACGAGAAGAAATGGCTGTTCGCGCGGTGGTTCCGCAGCGCCTTCGCCGCCAAGGGGAACGGCTCATTCCGCGTGGAGGCGACGGGAACGGTCAAGGGGTCGCGACGGGAGACCGCCGCGAGCTACACGACGACCCAAATCGTGGAGGTCCCTGACGTCTTCCCCTATCAAGATGCCTTCCCCAGCCCACTCCCCGACCCTCCGCCGCTGCCCGTTCTCGACAGGCAGGACTACTTCGTTGATTGGGCCTCGGCGCAGAATTCTCTCCCCGACGGAACCAGCCACTTGGCGATAATCGGCTCGACTGAACCCTTTGGCGGCGTTCACGGGCTCGACGCGGCCGGAATACCCTCGGCCAGTGCCGCAGCATGCGCGCAGCCGGGGCCGATACCTCAGGAGAACGACCTCGAGACCACCTTCCTCGCGAACTATGGCCTTAGCACGGGGATAATCACGGACTCCGCGGCATACGACGCCGATTCTTACACGAGAGGGCGGCTGGAAGCTGTAACGGACAGCGCGCTGCCGCTTCCCCCACCACCTGCGCCCTCAGCTGACCGCGTTCTGGCCGAAGGGCTGGACTGCAGCGATGACGGGATCGCCTACTTCACCTCGTACCGGATGACCACAGACGGGCAGCGCAGCATAGAGGCCGACGGAAGAAACGCGACCCTTGCCCCGATGGCGATCGAGATGTGGGTCAAGCCCAGCGCGGACTGGTGGGATGCGGTAGGCACGCGATATCTCTTCGACCTGCACGGAGACGCGCCCGACGGCGCGACAGACCCGTACTCCAACAGGATTTCGCTCTACCAGAGAACGGACGCCCTGGACGAGCCCTACTTGGTGCTGGATGTCGCCGACACCGTCCGCGGCTGGCACGCTCGTTTCGAGATGCAGATAGATTCGGCTGTGGGCCCCCTCCCCGGCACCGTCCCCGGCTCGCTGCCGTGGGTGAAGCCTGACCCGGACGACGGCAGGTGGTACTACCTGGCGGCCGTCGTGGCCGGAACAGAACCCGGAGAGATGGCCATACTCGTGCCCGACCCCGACGCGAGCGCCGGCCTCGCGCCGCTTGCCGCATACGGCACGTACCAGATTTACGAGAACGACATACAGACTACCAGTCCAGGCTACTCGTACGTCATTACGGACATGGCCAAGTACGAGGGGTGGGACTCTGGTGACGAGATAACCGTTCACGGGTTCTTCGCGCATAAGCCGCCCTATGTCATGATCGGGGGCACTAGATACGACGTGGACAGCATCTCGCCCCCGGCGTCGTCGCCCGCCCCAGTGCAGGATTGGGACTTGACGCTTGAAGCTATCCCGAGCCCCGACCCTACGGGCAACACCACTAAGATTCCTATTGGCATGAAGGTCCCTCCGACGCCGACCGCGCTGCCGCCGACGTACTTCCAGCGAACACCCACATCTGGGGACAAGATCCTGATGCTCTTCCACGATTACTGTCTGCCCACACCGACGCCCACCCCGCAGCCAAACTTGAACTGGGAGGTGGAGGACATCCTCACAGAACGCAACATCGACCAAAGAGAATTCGATTCCCTCATCGATAGCCTGCTCTGGGTGCGTTTGGACTCACATCAGTCCGCGGACTTGTTTATCGATGGGCCGGACGGCACGGACTGGGCGGAGCGGAAGCCAAAGCTGGTGCTGGACGATGCATTGTCGGGCGACATGCCGGCGAAGGTTGCTGCGACCCCTGACCCTGCCAACAACTGGACGTTCTTCACCGTAGGCTGCGACGCCACGGGCGCTAACCCCGGCGAGTGCCTGATCGACGACCTCAAGATAACCAGGCTCAATCCTCTTTACGAGGGCGACACAGCACGCGCACCCTCGCGGGTGATTCCGACCCCATCGGCCGCTCCGCCGGCAACCGCCCCCGACATTCATGTGGAAGGTGCGGAAGGCTGGCCGGGGCCCACCCCGCTACGGGTTCGATCCTGGCTCCTTACGCCAAACCGTACAGGGGACGGCGCGGCTGTTGTCTTCGCCGAGAGCGCGATCCCCTCGCCGACGCCCGCGCCCACACCAGACCCGACAGCCTTTCCACTTCGCATCCCAGCCGGCGACCCGCCTCGCCATGGCGAATCCGTCTCGCCGCTGTCGTTCCTCGACGTAGGTATTGTCGACGGCGCTCCCGTCGCGGTGGGCAGCTTTTTGGAAGTGCCCCTGGACAGCTCGGCCGGTTTCCCGGGCAGTGGGTTCGTTCTCCGGCAAAGCGCGGGGCTAAGCTGGTACGGGCTGTTCGGCCATGTGAGACCGCTCTCTGATCCGGAAGGGCTCGTCCTCTGGAATGAAGCGTACGGCGCTTACGACACAGATCCCGCAAGGCCTGAAGCGGGCAACGTACTCACCGAGTTCCCGATCAGGTATTGGGATCGTTTCCCAGGAATGGCAGTGACAGGATTCAACGAGTGGGTGAAGGACGTCTCTCCAGGGCTGGTGTTCCGCGCACGCAAGCGGCTGCCCGGAGGGTATCTGGAGCGCTTCACATGGGAATACCACAACCCGAGCGGCGACCCCGAAGACCTTCCAAGCGAACTGCAGGGGTACGTCAACGTCTACGTCGAGGTGTTGCTCGACGGGCACCGCGTCTATCACTCTGGCGCGGGGATGCAATTGGCGTACTACAGTAGGCCGCTCGACCCCAACGACGACGACCCCTGGGAGATCAACCGGAAGTTCGACGAGATAGAAATACGCGCCTACTTCGACTACACCGGCCTGAATCTCACCGACAACGCGTTCACATTGGGCACGTGCAACATAGCACCCAAGATAGACAAGTTCGTTCTGTATATGCGGCAACCCGTGTCGACAACGATGGTGATACCCGGAGAGCCCTAAAGGAGCAGGTTTTGAGAAACCGGCACACAAAGGACAGACGGGGCTTCACGCTTGTGGAGGCGCTGGTCGCGCTGGCCATCTCCCTGGTGATCGGGCTCATCATGACGTCGGTTATGCGAATAGCGCTGCGAAGCTGGGAACGCGCAGAGGAACGCAGGAAAGCGGTGGAGTCGGCGCAACTGATCATGCGCCAGCTGAGGGAGGACTTCGCGGCGTTGGCAGTCCCCGGCGCCATCCTCAACTCGTGGCAGAACCCCCTGCCGAAGCAAAGCACGATCGATACCTTCTACTCCGCCCCTCCCGACCAGCCGCAGTGCTTTCTGATATCGGACTACCCGTACTACCCGAGGTATTACCCGCGCGATGCGATCGGCCTTGGAGACCCAGACGAGGCCGTGGATCTGCCAGAGATTGCCGTCCCCCCCTGGGATACCGACAAGAATTACCACTATGCCGGTCTGCAGAACCACTGGAAGATCGGTGATGACGGGCCGGTGAGACTCGACTCAGGCCAGCGTTTGGTCCTCGTTCGCAGGATCACGCCGGAGGACGTACGAGCCGTGCCGTCTCTTCGTCTGGCCGGCAACGCTCTGGATGACGATGGTGACGAGAGCGTGGATGAGGAATCGTACAATCTTATCGACGATGACGGCGACGGCCTTATTGATGAGGATCTGGCCGCGACGGGAGGGCTGATGGCAGTCACCTACATATTGCAGCCTTACCGACCGGACGAGATCCAGATGCAACGGCGTGCGGCGCAGTCGGGCATGCCTGAAGTCCCCCAGTACACGCTGCGGCGCGGCGTTCAGTCACCCGTGGGCGGGGTCCTGATCTCCCCCGCAGGCGGCAACGCAAGCGACTGGCAGCGCTGGCCAATTCTCGCCGACAACGTACTTTACTTCGGGCTTCGCTTCCAGGGAGCCGCCTTTGGCAATCTGGCCGTCAAGGACCGGAAACAGGATGACGGCTGGGGCCCGTACGACAGAATCTACGATGACGTGGATACCTGGCCGTCCGAAGGGTCGGAACCGGCCTCTCCCGAGACCATGTGGGATTCAACCCGGGGGATCTATGACGCAAGCTCGACACGATCTTTCTATCCCGAACCTAGCTTGTTCTGGCCATTCCCCGCCCCGCTATCTCCCAACAGCTTCGCGTTCTACAGGACCGTTGACACGCCGGGGAATGATCCTTCGCCGACCCCCTCGCTGGCAACTGCGGCGGACGACATCTTCCCGCGACGCGTTCACGTGGTCCTGGTCCTGGATGCAGGGCCGCATCTGTCGCCAAGAGGGATGCTGCGGGACGACGATGACCGTGGCGTCTCACCCCACCCGATGCGTGCGGAGGGTGACCTGCTCCCGGCGACAACTTCGGCTTCCCGCGGATTCGCAGAAGGGATAAGGACCGTCAGGGGCGAGCCGGTGGACGAGTTCCGCGAGCGGCAGCACATTATGCTCCTGGCAACGAATTCTTACGAGTGGGCCCACTATCGCGACACGCAGAGGGACCGGGCTTACGAGGCATACCGCATGGACCGCACCGGCCAGAGGGGCACTTCCTGGAAATCGTTCAAATCCCGGCAGACCCTAGTCGTCAGCGGCATGACCTTCACGAGTGAAATAGACCTACCCTCATACAGGGCTCCCGAGAAGGGATACGGGCAGTGATCAAGACCTTGAGAAGAAGAGGCAGACCGGATAGCGCCTTTACCCTGATAGAGATCATGGCGGGGGTGGGCATATTCCTCATCTGCGTCGTCAGCATCATGTCGCTTTTCGGCGTGGCCATCGACGCCCACAAGGGGCAGGTGGACAGGGCGGCGGCGGCGATAGTCGCGCAGAGGGGGCTTTCCCACTTCCGGGGCTTTCCGCCTTCCGACATACGTCCTTTCCCCTTGACGCCCGACCTCGAGCCGTGGGTCTTCGAGCTGGCCGCCGACGCGCAGGAGGGCTCGACTGAGATTACGCTTTCGCTACCGCCCGAGAAGGTGGAGACCCTCGCCCGAGCCCTAGCCGTCGCCACCGACAGCGGCATGTTCTGGCAGCCGGCTCCGGGGAGGCCGGCGTACGCCCTTATCGAGGACCCCGGCGGTCCCGAGCTAAACGAGTGGATCTCCTTCAACGATTTCGCCGACTCCGAAGCGACGTCTACTCGCCTTCTCCTGGGCGTCACCCGAGGGCTTTTCAGAAGCGAACCAATGGCGCATGTCGCTTCCCCCAGGCCGGCAACGGTCAGGCTCAGCTTCTATTTCCCCGACTACCCGACTTACCCCTTCCTGCTGACGACGCGGAGATATTCGATTGGCACGGACTTGAAGTTTGACATTCTCGACATGAGCGTATTCTGGAACGAGGTCGGCCGCGCACGGCAGGAGACGTTCAGCTTCGTGCTCTCCGACCGAATGCAGTTCGATCGGACGGGCGCGGAGGTCTTTTTCCCGCCACCTCCGTAGCGTTGAACCCTGCCGTGTCAGCCGGTATGATGATCCCCTTGTGAGATGTCCCTTTCGCGTCTCTCCGTGTCTAGGCCCGTGGAACCCGCGATGTCTGATGAACAACTGCTGTTGGCGCTCGCCCGAGTTGCGCTGCCCACACTGAACGACCATTCCGTGGAGGCGCTGGCGAGCCACTACGGGCTCGGCGCAGACAGCCGAGAAGAATGGCTCGAGGCCCTCTTCCTCCGGCTGGTGGAAGAGCTGGAAGCGCTGCCCCCTGCCATCATCGAGGAGTCGAACTGGCTGCTTGCTCAGGTCGACACCCCGCTGAAGGAGATCTTCGCGGAGGTCGAGAGGGCCGCCACCCGCAAGGCTTTCGGGGCGGGCGGGCTCAGGCTGGACGAGCTGCTTCCCGACTTCACAAGGGTGCTCCGGCGCAAACCAAAGCGCCCCGCATCCGAGCGCGTCACGCTGGATGTTGATCAACTCTCGGCCTTCTTTGAGGGATCGGGCCCCCTCAAAGGGCTCCTTCCCTCGTACGAGGAGCGCCCGCCGCAGCAAAAGATGCTGAGGGAGGTGGCGCTGGCGCTCAACGACGGGCACCACCTGATGGTCGAGGCCGGGACGGGTACCGGGAAGAGCCTGGCCTACCTGCTGCCTGCGGTCGAGTGGGCGCTGGCCAACAAGACGCCCATAATCATCTCCACTAACACGAAGAACTTGCAGGCCCAGCTTTGGGAGCAGGACATCCCGTGCCTGCGCAAGGCATTGGGCAAGCCCTTCGACGCGGCGCTGATAAAGGGCCGGGCCAATTACCTCTGCGTGAGGAAACTCCTGTACACGCTGAGGCAGGCGAGCCGCGAGCTTTCCGAAGAGGAGCGACTTGCTCTGCTCCCTGTCCTGACGTGGGTGTCGCAGACCCGCACAGGCGAAATCGCGGAGAACACCGGCTTTTTCGGCTTCGGACTACCGGGCGTATGGCAGCACCTTTACTCACCTGGTCCCGATTGCCCGGGGCGCCAGTGCCGACACTATCGAAACTGCTACCTGATGAGGGCGCGCGCGCTGTCGCTCTCGGCCGACGTCGTCGTCGCCAATCATGCCGTCGTCTTCTCTGAGATCGGTCTCCAGACGAGCCCAGTTCTGCCCAAGTACGAGCACATCATTCTGGATGAGGCACAGAACATCGAGGATGCGGCAACGGAACACCTGGCGATCTCGATGGACCGGTGGCGGCTGGCACGACCACTGCGCAGACTTTTCCGGCGAGACCGAAGCGGCGCGGGCACCGGGCTGATACCGAGCATCCTCGGCCAGCTTTCCCGTGCGAAGAGCCTGCGCGCCGAGACCGCCGAAGCTCTGACAACACAAGCCCACAAGGTGCTGGAATCCGTGGTGCCCGTGGAGGATGCGGCAGCAGCTTTCCTCGCCGCGATCGAGCCCACCATCCCCCACGGACGCGCTCCTTCCGAGAGGGCCCGCTACGCGCAGCCAGACTTTTCCAAGCCCACCTGGCAACCGGCAATCTCCGCGAAGGGCGTGCTGGTCGCCAGGATCGGCACACTCGCGACCGGGATGGAGAAGCTTCACGATGAACTGCAAGACCTGGACGAGGATTCCCTCGAATTCGGGCCCGAGTCCGTTGCCGAACTCGACGCGCAGCGAGAGATCCTTTCCGAGATAGCCAGGGACGCCGAATTTCTCCTTCGCGCCGACGACGAGAGCTACGTCTACTGGGTGGAGCGTTCCAGCGACGAGCCGCCGTCCTGCCGACTGGCTGCCGCACCCGTCGACATTTCGCGCTTGATGTACGACACGGTGTACGAGCCGAACCGCACCGTCATCTTGTCGTCCGCAACGCTCACCGTGGCCGGAAAATTCGACTACCTGCAACAGCGCTTGGGGCTCAGCCACGTTGGTGACGGACGGGTGCGCACCACGGACGTGGGCACGACCTTCGACTACCCGAAACAATGCACCGCCTTCGTGCCGACTTTTCTGCCGGAACCCTTAGCCCAATCCGGCAACTTTGCGGATGAGCTTGCCGAGTTCCTGGCAGAGCTCTGCCCTGCCCTGCCGGGCGGAACGCTGGTGCTTTTCACGTCGTACGATATGCTCAATCGCACCCACGCCCATCTGCCGGGAAGGATCCCGGGCGAGACTCTGGTGCTGGCGCAGGGGGCCGACGGCACCCGCGAACAGATAACCCAAACGTTCCGGCGAAACAGAAGGGCGGTGCTGCTCGGCACCCACAGCTTCTGGGAAGGCGTGGACATACCGGGAGAGAGCCTTTCATGTCTGGTGGTCGCGAAGCTCCCCTTCCAGGTGCACACCGATCCCGTGGTGGAAGCGCGCTGCGAGCTGCTCAGCGAACAAGGCAGGGATCCGTTTCTCAGCTATTCGCTGCCGCACGCGGTCCTCCGCTTCCGGCAGGGCTTCGGCAGGCTGATACGCCGAAAGGAGGACAGGGGGGTGGTGGTGATCTGCGATAAGCGGGTCGTCAGCAAGCGCTATGGAAACGCTTTTCTCCGCTCCCTTCCCACGCCCTACAGAGCCTTCGGAAGGAGGGACGCCCTCGTCCGGGCAGCCGTCGAGTTCCTGCAAGCCGGGGTTCCCCCAACACCGAATTCACTCGATAAGGGCGCGCTCCTGGGGATCCTTGCCAAGAAAAGGAGAAGCAAGTGAGAGCCGTGATCCAGCGAGTGTCCTCTGCAAGCGTGGCCGTTGACGACAACGAGGTCGCCGCCATCGGCACAGGCTTCTTGGTGCTCTTGGGTGTTGCGGCTGACGACGGCCCCGAAGATGCGGACTACATCGCCAGAAAGGTGGTCGACCTCCGGGTGTTTCGCGACGACGAGGGAAAGATGAACAGGCCGCTCCGCGAGGTGGACGGAAGCGTCCTTGTGATCTCGCAGTTCACGCTCTACGGCGACTGCCGGAAGGGCCGCCGCCCTTCGTACACGGGTGCCGCGCCTCCCGAGCGCGCAGAGCGCCTCTACGAGGATGTCGCGGCGCGTATCGCCGAGGCGGGAATACCCACCTCCAAAGGGGTTTTCGGGGCCATGATGGACATCTCGCTCGTGAACGACGGCCCGGTCACGCTGCTGCTGGACAGCTCGAAGGCCTTCTAGCCCTCACACGTCGAAGTAGACCGTCGCCCGCCAAAGCCCTTCGTTCTCCTGGGCCGAGAGGCCGTGATAAGTGGCCGACTTGACCCCGCCTATGGGAGCGTGCTTCTGAGGATCGACACCTTCCCCCCAAGCCTTCCCGGAAACCGCAAGCGCATCCACCCGCTCGACGGAGAACCGGTTGAAAACCAGCTCCTTAGACTCGTGCAGATAGAGCAGCTCGTTCAACCACTTGACTACGATGGTCTCCGGAGACGCCCCGCGGATCTCGCCGACCTCGTACTCATGATTGGGTCGGACGTTCCGCGGATCGACTATGAACTCGAACATGCCCAGAGCCAGTTCCCCGAGCAGAAGCCCAAAGGATTCGGCTTCCGCCGCGACCCCCACATCCGCAGTATGTTCCAGCTGCCAGTGCCGACTCAACTCTCGTCGGCGGCCTCCTCCGGAATCGATTCCTCGGCAGGCACTCGCGCAATGCCTGCAACCTTGTCATCGCCCTTGAGGGAAATCACCCGGACGCCCTGCGTGTTCCTTCCGATCTCTCTTATCGTGGACACGGGAATCCGGGCGGCCATGCCCCCAGTGGTTATGGCCATGATCTCATCGGTGTCGCGGACGTCTACGATCGACACCACTTTCCCGTTGCGCGCGGAGGTCTTAATGTTGATCAGCCCCTTGCCCCCACGCCTCTGTATGCGGTAAGCGTCGAAGTTGGTGCGCTTCCCGTATCCATTCTCGCAGACCGCCAGCAGGCTCGCGCCCTTCTCCGCCACGACCATTCCCTCGACAACGTCGCCCTTCTTGAGAGAGATGCCCCTAACGCCCATCGTCCCTCTGCCCATGAGCCTGGCATCGCGCGCCGCAAAGCGAATCGCCATTCCCCCACGCGTTCCCAGGACCACATAGTCCTCGTCCCGTGTCATGCGGACCGACACGAGGCTGTCCCCCTTGTTGAGCTTGATGGCGATGATTCCAGCGCGTCGCGGATGGCTGAAGGCCGACAGCGCCGTCCTTTTGACCATCCCTCGCTTCGTTGCCATGGTAAGCGAACCTGACCCGAAATCGCGCACTGGGATCATCGAGGTGACGTTCTCACCGCTCACAAGGTTGAGCAGATTGACGATGGCCCTTCCGCGCGACGTCCGCCCCATCTGCGGAATGTCGTAGACCTTCTGCCAGTAGAGCCTCCCGCGGTCGGTGAAGAACAGAATGTAGTCGTGTGTGGAGGGAACGAACAGATGCTCTATGATGTCCCCTTCCTTCATGGCCGCGCCCGTGATTCCCACACCGCCGCGATTCTGCCGCCGGTACGTGGCAAGCGGCATTCGCTTGATGTAGCCCGAACGGCTCACCGGCACCACCACAAGCTGCTCGGCGACGAGGTCCTCCATACAGAAACCCTCGGCCTCGCCCACGATCTCCGTCCGCCGCGGATCGCCGTACTTCTCCTTCAGCTCATAGAGATCTTCCCGAATCACATCGTAGACCAGTTCCCGGTCTGCGAGGAGCGCCTTGTAGCCCGCGATCTTCTCCTGAAGCTCCTTGTGCTCGGCCTTCACCGCGTCGCGCTCGAGCCCGGTCAGCCGCTGTAACTGCATCCTTAGGATGGCGTTCGCCTGCGCCTCGGACAGCTTGAATTTCTTCATCAAGGACGCCCGCGCCGTGTCCACGGTCTTGGACCTGCGGATGATCTTGATGACCTCGTCGATGTTGGCGAGCGCGATCAGAAGCCCTTCCAGAATGTGCGCCCGCTCCTCAGCCTGCGCAAGCAGGTACGCCGCACGTCGTGTCACCACCTCGAAGCGATGGTCCACAAAGCACTGGAGCATTTCCTTCAGGTTCAGCGTGCGCGGCCGCCGGTTGACCAGCGCAATCATCATCACGTTGAAGCGTTCCTGCAGTTGAGTGTGCTCGAAGAGCTGGTTTACGACGACCTCCTCGTCCGCGTCCCTGCGAAGGTCGATCACAAGGCGGGTCCCTTCCCTGTCGCTCTCGTTCCGGATGTCGGATATGTCGGCAAGCTTCCCGGCCTTGACCAGATCTGCAATCTTCTCAAGTAGGGCGTCCCGGTTGAGCTGGTAGGGTACTTCGGTCACCACAATCGACTTCTTGCCGGCAGAGCCCGTCTCCACGTGCGTGCGTGCGCGCAGAGTTATTTGACCCCGCCCCGTCCTGTACGCGTCGAGGATTCCGCTTCGCCCGCAGATCAGACCCCCGGTCGGGAAGTCCGGGCCCTGGATGATCTCCACAAGCTCGTCCACGGTGGTCTCAGGCGCGTCGATCAGCTTGATCAGCCCGTCGCATAGCTCCCCCAAGTTGTGCGGCGGGATGTTCGTCGCCATGCCCACCGCGATGCCCGAGGAGCCGTTACAGAGGAGGTTCGGCGCCTTGGACGGGAGCACCTGCGGCTCGGTCCGGCTATTGTCGTAGTTGGGAGCGTAGTCGACCGTGTCTTTGTCTATGTCCTCGAGCAACTCCAAGGTCAGCGCCGTCATCTTGGCTTCGGTGTACCGTTGGGCAGCGGGAGGATCGCCGTCCTGGGACCCGAAATTGCCCTGCCCTTCGACCAGCGGATAGCGCAGCACAAAATCCTGAGCCAGCCGCACCAGGGTGGGGTAAAGGCTCTGCTCTCCGAGCGGGTGGTAATTCCCGAAGGTATCTCCGGTGATCTTCGCGCACTTCCGGAACTTGGCCCTCGGGGAGAGGTTGAGGTCGTTCATCGTAACGAGCAGCCGCCGTTGCGACGGCTTGAGTCCGTCCCTTACGTCCGGCAGCGCGCGGGAGGCGATAACGCTCATCGCGTACAAGAGATACGAGCCGCGCATCTCATGTTCGATCGGCAAGTCTTCTATTCGTTCTCGGGGTTCCATGAAGGTCGGCCCATCCTCGTCACACGTAGGTGTCTAGCTCCGCAACTTCCAAGGCGTGCTTCTCAAGGAACTCCTTCCGGGGCGCTACATCGCTACCCATGAGGACGCTGAACATGCGGTTCGCCGCCAGCACATCCTCCAGCGTCACCTTCATCAGCGTTCGCGTCTCAGGGTCCATTGTCGTCTCGCGCAGTTGCTCAGCGTTCATCTCGCCCAGCCCCTTGTACCGCTGGATGTCCAATCCCTTTTCCCCTAGCCTCCTCACCGCGGAGATGAGTTCCGACAGGCTCCTGAGTTCAACGGGTGAGCCGTCGGCGACAATGGTGAAGCGGGTCACGGGCGCGGCGCCCGCCGGCTGCACGTAGTCCCTCTCTTTCAAGCCGAGTTTCTTGAGCGCCTTGAAGATCGCCGCGATGTCCTTGGCCTCGTGGAATTCGTCGTATACCATCTTCATGCCGTTGGGTTGCTCGCCGTTCTCCTCGGCCTTCGCTTCGCGCTCACGCTTCTTTCTCAGGCTCGTGAACTCCCTCTCCGTGTAGAAGTATTTCTCCTGCCCCTCGTCAATAACGCGGTAAAGGGGAAGCTCCCCAGTCTTCGGTTTCTTGCGCGAGAGGAACTCGTCGAAGAGCACGCCGCGCGCCTCGATACTTCTCCTGTACCTTTCCAGCTTTCTCAGCAGATCCACCAGCTTATGCAGCGCCTTGTTGTCCAGCTTGCGTTTGCTGTCTTCCGACCGGAGCTCCGCTTCCTCCAGGCCCAGCTCCAGCAGCGTCTTCTCCATCTCCGCGTCGTTGTAGACATATTCCTGCCTCTTGCCGCGGGCCACGCGATACAGCGGCGGCCTTGCGACATACACGTTCCCAGACTCGACGAGCTGCGGCATCTGACGGTAGAAGAACGTCAGGAGAAGTGTTCTGATGTGAGCGCCGTCAGCGTCGGCATCGGTCATGATTATAGTCTTGCCGTAGCGGGCCTTTGTTATGTCGAAATCATCCGACCCGATCCCCGTGCCGAGGGCGGTGATGAGCGTTGCGATCTCGTTGTTGTTAAGCACCTTGTCGATCCGCGCCTTCTCGGCGTTTATCACCTTCCCCCGCAACGGAAGGACGGCCTGGAAGCGCCGGTCCCTCCCCTGCTTGGCATTACCGCCCGCGGACACTCCCTCGACGATGAACAGTTCGCTGGTCTCTACGTCCTTCGTAGTACAATCCGCCAGCTTCCCCGGCAGCCCTCCCGACGCCAGCGCTCCCTTTCTGCGCGCAAGCTCCCTTGCCTTTCTCGCTGCATCTCTGGCCCTGGAGGCCTCTATCGCCTTGCGGACGATTGACCTGGCCGCCTTGGGGTTCTCCTCGCAGTAGTTGGTCAGGTGCTCGTTCACCAGCGCCTCGACTATCCCCCCGACCTCCCTGTTGCCCAGCCGGGTCTTGGTTTGCCCCTCGAACTGAGGATCGGGAACCATTGCGCTTATGACCGCCGTCAGTCCCTCCCTCAGATCGTCGCCCGAGGGAGGCTTCCCATCCTTGAGGAGCCCCTGAGTCTTGCCGTAGGCGTTCAACGTCCGCGTAAGCGCTGACCGAAAGCCGCTGAGATGGGTGCCGCCGTCAGGGTTCCGGATGTTGTTGGTGTAACAGACCACTTGTTCCGCGTACCCGTCGTTGTACTGGAGGGCAATCTCGACGGTTACCTCATCCCTCTCCGCACGCAAATGGAAAATCGGCGAGTGGATGGAGCGCTCATTCTCGTTCAGATACTTAACAAAGGCCTTAAGCCCTCCCGCGAACTTGAAAGTCTCTTTCTCGCCCGTTCGCTCGTCTTCTATGCCCAGCGAGAGACCTGCGTTCAGAAAGGCCAACTCCCGCAGCCTGGCTTCAAGCAGCTCGTAGGTGAACTCGGTCACCTCGAATACGTCGGGATCTGGCTTGAACCGCACGATGTTTCCCGTCCTCGTGCTCTTGCCTATTCTGGTCAGCGGAGTCGTCTTCTTACCACGCTCGAATACCTGACGATGCACCGCGCCGTCCTGCCGCACCTCCACCTCAAGCCACTCGCTCAGCGCGTTCACGACCGAAAGACCGACCCCGTGCAGGCCGCCGGAAACCTTATAGCTGGCGTGATCGAACTTGCCGCCCGCGTGCAGAGTGGTGAGTACCACCTCGACCGCAGGTTTCTTCATCTGTTTATGCATTCCAACAGGGATGCCCCGGCCGTCATCTGTTACCTCGGCAGCTCCATCGGCGCGGAGCGTCACTTTTATATTCTTGCACGCCCCTGCCAGGGCCTCATCTACGCTGTTATCCACCACCTCCTCAACAAGATGATGGAGACCCCGCACCCCGACGTCGCCGATGTACATGGCGGGGCGCTTGCGGACCGCCTCAATCCCGCCAAGCACCTTGATGGCAGTTGCGTCGTATTTGTGGGCCGAGGGTTTTGCCTTCGCCTCACGTTTTTTGGCGCGCGGCTTTGCTTTCTTCTTCGCTTTCGACTTAGCCATGGGTTGCTAGAAACTCCCCAGTGTAAACGAGATGTCTTTGATGAAAACGCGGCTATATGAGCGCTGGAAGTGCTCGACGATCTGCGCCTTCAGGAAGCACTGAAGCTCGTGAAGCCTCGGCGAGGAGTCAACCTCCACGCGGAGCACCTGCTTCTGTATGCCCATCAGCCTAGTGTGCGGCAAGATCTGCTCCCCCACGGCCTGCTCCCAGCACGCCTTCAGCTCGTCGTTCGTCAGGAACGCCGCAAGCCCCGAGGTCTTCAGGTACCTGCCCAGCGCATCTCCGAGCTTCTCGCCTTCCAACATCGCTCTCTAGACCAGTGTTAGGGGCATAACAACGTAAGTGTAGTCCGGTTCTCCCTTTATGACTCCCGGAAGGGTCGATTCCTTCAATTCCAGCGTGACGGCATCTGTCGCCAGCCTCTTCAGGACCTCGATCAAAAACACCGGGTTGAAGCCTATCTCCAAAGGATCCCAGGAGTACTTGACCGGCATCTCCACTCTCGCCGAGCCCAGGTCGCTTGACTGCGAGGATAGGGTTAACTTCCCTTTCTCGAAAGACAGCCTAACCGACCTCGCGTCCTCGTTGCTCAGTATCGACGCCCTCTCAACCGCCACTTCAAAAGCCTCTCTGGGTAACTCCACTTTAATCTCATACCCGCTCGGTATCACAGACTCGCAAGGTGGGAACTGCCCCTCTATCTGGCGGCTGCACAGAACGCCCTGCTTCGTCCGGAAGAGAACCATGTTGTCGCTGATCAGAACGTCTATACTCTCCTCTTCAGGCCTTGCCATCCTTGTAAGGTGAGTGAGCGCTCTGGTGGGAAGAATTAGCTTCCTCTCGCCAACCTTCCCTTTGATCTTCTTTTTCACGATGCCCAGGCGCTTCATATCTGTGGCTGTCAGCTCGAGAGTGCTTCCCTTCACGCTCATATGAACGCCGTTAAGAGCGTACCGCCGCCTTTCTCTTGCCGCGCAGAACGCGGTGAGATCGATCATGCGGAAAAAATCTTGCCTTGAGACCAGAAACGTAGGATCGCCCTCAAAATCCGGCACCTCCGGGTAATCCCCAGGATCCTCCCCCATCAACCGGTAGTCAGAATCGCTTCCTCTCACCACACATTGGTTAGCTGAACTCTCAAGGCTTATTTCGTCGTCCGGCATACTTCTGACAATTGCTGAAAGCTCCCGTGCCGGCATTGCAGCCTTCCCCGGCTCTTCGATGCTGACCTCTTTGACGTCGCACCAGATCCCAAGCTCCAGATCTGTTGCCAGTATCCTTAACAGTTCCCCCTCCGCAATGAGGCAGAGGTTCTGTAAGACAGGCTTTGGACTTCTAGCAGGCACTATCGGAAGCGCCATCTGGAGGGCCTCAGCCATCACTCCCCTTTTCGCTTTGAATTTCATGCTACCTACCTTCTATGGTTATCTATTATCCACTAGTAACAGTAACCCGCGTTGTTGTTGATGATCGGTAACGTAATGTCTTTTACTGAAAGAACTTAGGACGGATGTGCGCATATAATATCCTGTTGGTAAGCTGTTCATAACCGAGGGCATATTGAACCGGTTTCTCTTGGGAGTCTCGTTGATGTTGTTTATCGACAAGTTTTCGTCTGACTTTGAACCTCCGTCCAACTGTTAATCAAGAAGCTTTCGAGAGGAGTTCCGATTCTAAGTTAATCAGGAGCCTGCGGAACTGGCTATCCCCTTCAGATCGGTCGGCGACCCGGGAGAGGGCGTGGACGACGGTGGTGTGATCGCGGCCGCCAAAGTAGCCGCCAATTTCATCGAGGGAATGCCGGGTAAGCCGTTTGGCAAGGTACATAGAGACCTGCCTGGGCAAGACTACGGATTTAGACCGTTTCGTTGAGAGTATTTCCTCAACTCCAAGGCCGAAGTGTCTGCTCACCAAACCGATTATGTCATCGAGGGCTGGCCTTCCTTTAAACTCCTCCCTTTGGCTGAGGGCCTCGCGAGCCAACTCCACATCCAACCCTCTCCCCGACAGGGAGGAATATGCCAAGACGCGGGTCAGTGCCGCCTCCAGTTCGCGAACGCCACGGCAAGGAAGGTCCGCCAGATAGCGAACGACCTCCTCGTTCAAGGATACCCCTCGCATGGAGGTTTTCCTTCTGATGATTGCGGCCCGGGTCTCGAAAACGGGCTCCTCGATGCGTGCAATCAGGCCCCAGTTGAGGCGCGACGCCAGACGCGGCTCCAAAGATTCTATGTCTTGAGGCGCGGCCGCGCTGGAGAGGACGATCTGTCTGCCGGAATCGTGGAGCGTGTTAAATGTGTGGTAGAACTCCTCCTGCGCTTGGGGCCTCGTCGCCAGAAGGTGGATGTTGTCAACGGCGAGGACCTCGGCCTGCTCGAACCGGTCTCGAAACTCGCCAAGACGATCTGACTCCAGGGCTGCGATATACCCGTTTATGAAGGCTCGGCAGGACGTGCTAACGAGGGAGAGGCGAGCCCGCCGGCCCAGAAGCCTGTGACAGAATGCCTGAAGCAGGTGTGTCTTCCCCACTCCAGCGGGCCCGTAGATGAGTAGGGGGTTGTAAAGGTTACCGGGGCTGTCCGTTACCGCGATAGCAGATGCGTGAGCCAGCCTGTTGCAGGGCCCTACGACGAACGTCTCAAAAGTGAATTCTGGATTCAGACTCGGCGCCGTACTCACGGATTCCGCCTCGTCGTCCTGCCCAAACCTAAGCGACGGATCTACTTCCACCTCTATCTGTATCTCCTTTCCGCCTGCTTGGCTCAGCGCCTCGCGGAGCGAGGAGAGGTAGTGTGCTTCAATGCCCTGCCTGAGGAATTCGTTGGGGGCGGCGAGCCGCAACACCCCGTCTTCGAGAGCTATCGGCGTGAGCGGGAGAACCCATGTGCGAAGGCGCTGGTGGCTAAGAGTTCTCGAGAGAATTTGCGACGTTTCACGCCACAGCGCAAGAGCATCCCTGGTCATTAAGTGGTCGCGCCTTTCACGCACATCAGCCAACGGCTGCGGTCTACAATGGGTCGGGAATCCCGCCTGGGCAAGGCCCTAGATATAGTGTCTATTCCTTCTAAACAGAAGGGCGGTCACCGACCCAAATATCATATTGAGAATGTGCAGCGAAGTCAACGGAAAAGGGCTTTTTCGGTGACATTCCGACTAGTCTGAAGGCAGCTCCAGAGACTCATCCTCCAGCAGCTCCCTGAGCCGCTCGAAAGCCCTGGATTCAAGCTGTCTCACCCCTTCTTTCGACAGGCCCTCTCTTTCCCCCACTTCTCGCAGGCTCTGGGGTCTTGCCCCGGGTTCCAGGCCGTACCGGGACGTGATCACCCGCTGCTCCCTTTCGGGCAGTCGGCCGAGAACGCGGCTGAGGAGGCGCGCGATCGATTGCCTCCAGCCTTCGGGGGGGCCCTCGGCCTTCGCCGCAGAGATTAACTCTTCCCTGCCGGTTAGGAAGGTGTCGAGCTGGTAGTTCTCCTCGGGGACTAGCTTTGCGAATCTTCTCACCAGCACCCATGTTGCGTAGGTGCTGAACTTGGTCCCGCGGGTGTAGTCAAATTTCTCGACGGCATTCAGAAGAGCGACCGTTCCCGCGCTCACGAGTTCTGCCATGTGAACGAAGCGCCCCGCGTGCTTCCGCGCGACGGACATGACCAGACGCATGTTGGAGTAAACGAGGGCGTTCTTCGCGTTGAGCGCAGCCTCCTTGTAGAGATCGATCGACCTCAGCAACGTCCCTGTCGGCGAGCCGTGTTGCAGCGACTGTTTGAATTGGGCGAAGCGATACTTGGCGTAGTTATACTTCCTGAAGAGGGCGCGCTCATCTTCCGGGGTGAGGACTGGAATGTCGCGGAAGCTTCGAAGGTAGTCTTCCAGGCTCTTGGCGGAGAAGTCCAGCTCCTTGGTCTCCCGGTCGGGGGCGTCGGAGAGGATCGCCTGTTCCGCGCCGGGCTGCTCGAAGTCGTCGCTCCACATGTAGCTGACCTCCGACTGGAGTTCTTGCTCGGCCTTCTTATCGTAGTAAGCGCGATAGAGCGACGATCGGTCCACCCCAAGTTCCTTGGCGAGCCGTGTTGCCGAAGCGCCCTCGGCAACCTTGCGAAACGCGAGCTCCCTTTCCTCTTCGGTGAGCTTTCCTCTGAAGCGCCGGAAGTCCTTGTCGTCGGGGTTCTCCAGGCGGTAGCGCCGGACGATCTGGCGGATGGTCTCGGGCGCTCTTTGGAGCCGGCTCGCGAGTTCGCTCGCCATCTCGGTTTGGCTCCGGCCCTGTCTCGCAAGGGCCCGGGCGCCTTCCACAATTCGTTGGTATTCATCCTCCGAAACGCGCTGAAAGCCCTTTGCCCGCCGCGCCATGTCGCGGTTCTTCTCAAGGAATGCGGTCAGGGAAGAGCAGGTCACTCCCAGCAGCTTTCCCTGCTTCGGGAAGACGAATTTACGCGCCGGCAGGCCTACTTGGCGCCACCGAGTAATGGTCTTGCCGGATACTCGGCACTGGTCCGCCACCTCCTTGAGGGTGTACACGGGCTGCCTCTCGTCCTCCGACGGGATATCCATGCCCTCGCTGAGTTCGATCAGGAGCGATAGAAGATCGCGGCGGAGGTCGTCTGCCGGAAGGAGCTTGGCGGGATCGCTGGTCTCGGTGGCGTGGCCGGTGATGTATAGGTGGACGTACCCGAAGGGCACCAAGCGCCCCGGCTCCAGCTCGCCGATCACGCGTTCGACGCGGCGAAGTTGCCCCCTCTTGACGTGGTCGGGAGAGAACTCGAGCTGATTTCGAAGCGACCGGATTTCGTCCGTGCGATATTCAGCCATGAATCCGCCGCCTGCATGCCACCAACCTATTCTATCGTGGCGGAACAGCGGCTACAATTGCCATCTGAGGTGCAGAGAACCCCGTAAGCCGCCAAAAGGAGGCACCGATTTGGAGAAGTCGAGAGCTATGGTTCTGGTTGCGTTCGGCAAGCCGCTGGAACTGCAGGAGTTTCCCATTCCTGAGCCTGAGGAGGGGGAAGTCGTGGTTGAGGTCCTAGCAAGCGGGGTGTGCGGCTCCGATGTGCACATGCAGCAGGGAGAGGATCCGAGAATCCCCCTTCCCATCATCCTCGGGCACGAGGGCATCGGGCGCGTGGTGAGGCTGCGCGGCAGGAAGGTGTCCGTGGACGGGAACGAAGTGAAAGAGGGCGATGTGATTCTCTGGAACCGCGGCGTGGTGTGCGGCGAGTGCTTCTACTGCAAGGAGGCGAGGCAGGCTTACATGTGCCCGAACCGGTGGGTTTATGGGATTCACCGCTCATCGGCGAAACCCCCGCATCTGGTCGGCTGTTATGTGGATTACCTGTTGCTTGACAAGAAGACGGAGCTGCTGAAGCCCCGCGGGCTGGAGAATATGGATCCTGCCGTGCTCGTTTCGGCATCTTGTTCGGGCGCTACGGCAGCCCACGCTATCGAGGAGGAGCCCCCGCGGGCGGGCGGAAGCGTAGTGGTTCAGGGGCCGGGCCCCTTGGGACTCTTTCTGGTCGCCTTCGCGAAGCAGCACGGCGCGGCGAATATCATGGTCATTGGCGATGCGAGCAGGCTGGGGATATGCAAGGAGTTCGGCGCGGCACACACGTTCGATTTCCAGAAGACGTCGGCTGAGGAGAGGGCCGAGGCGATACGCTCCCTGACCGATGGCCGGGGGCCTGACATCTGCTACGAGGCTGTGGGTACTGCCCGTGCGTTCGAGGAGGGGATGCAGCTGCCTCGCCACGGTGGGGCTTACGTTTCGGTCGGCTTCGGACAGCCGGGAGGGACGCTGACTTTCGACCCCTTCGCACACCTGGTACGTCCCAACCGCCGGTTCAGGGGCATCTGGGTCAGCGACACCGGTCACACGATCACGGCGCTGGAGGCCGTGATGGCCCAGCCGGAACTCTTCCAGCGGATGGTCACGCACCGGTTCCCGCTGGAGGAGGCCAACGAGGCGCTTGAGGTGATGCGCACGAAGGAGGCGCTAAAGGCCGTTCTGGTGAAGTAGCGGGCTGCGCAGCCGATGCAAAAGGTTTGACCGAATCTCGAGAGGCATGTACCATATGAGTTCAGCTTTCCTCTGGCGGGAGGTCGCGTCTCGTGGCTTCTGAACTCGCATACGCGATGATAACCCCCTACAGCCTCCTGAAGAGCCGCACCGGCGGAATTATCGGCCGGCTGCTCTCTCAGGCGAACCTCGAGTTCGTGGGCGCAAGGATGTACGCGCCCGGCGAGGATTTCGTAGATCAGTTCTCGCGCTCCAAGGACCTGGAGAGCTTAAGCCCGAATGCCAAGGAACGGCTCAGGCAGTACATACACGAGAACCTCCGTGCGGCGAACCCGTTCGGCATATCGAATCGTGTAATAGTCTTGCTCTTTGAGGGGGAGGATGCGGTTCGAGTCCTGGGTGAGGAGGTAATCGGCGAGCTTTCAGCCCAGCCCAAGGGCGATACGGTTCGGGGGACCTTCGGCGACTACGTTGTGTACGGCGACGGGGAGTTGAAGTACTTCGAGCCTTCGGTCCTCTGCGCAACCACACGCGAGGCGGCGCTGGCCCAACTGAAAATACTCGCCGACTTCGCTGACACGGACGGCGGAATAGTGGAGGATGCCGTCAGGTTCCGCCCCGACGAGAAGCCCGAGACGACCCTGGTATTGCTCAAGCCGGACCTCTTCCTTCGTAGAAGCTCGCGTGCGGGAAACATAATAGACATGTTCTCGAAGACGGGCCTTTACATCGTAGGGGCGGACCTTGTTCACATCAGCGTCGCCGAGGCGGAGAGGTTCTACGGCCCTCTCCGGCAGCTCTTCGTTGAAAGGCTCAAGCCTGCGCTGGTGGGCCGGCTCCGGGCGCTGATTGCAGACAAGCTTGACTTCGCAGTTCCCGACGAGACCTTCGAACAGGTGGGGGACCTTCTGAAGGAACACAACGCGGAGCGCGAGTTCAACAGGATCGTCGAGTATATGACCGGCATCGACCGTTCCCGGCTAGAGAGCGGGGCCGAGACGGAATGCCCAGGGGAAGCAATGTGCTTGGCGCTTCTCTACAAGGGGGTGGACGCGGTCTCGAAGATTCGCGAGCGCTTGGGCTCTACCGACCCGCGGAGCGCGCTTCCTGGCACGGTAAGAAGCGACTATGGGCTGGACTTGATGAAGAACGGGGCGCATGCATCCGACTCGCTTGAGAACGCGGAGCGGGAGCGCAAGATACTCGGACTCTGGGAGAATCCCGGGCGGAGCGACTTCAAGGAGCGGTTGGTGTCGTATCTCGCCGGAGCGAGGTGAGCCGCGCCCGCCCTCCTGCAGGCGGAGTTCCCATGATAATTCATACGCTCGTCGTCGGCCTGATGCAGGCGTGCTGCTATGTGGCGGCATGCGAGAAGACAAGTAGGGCCGTGATAATAGACCCCGGCGGAGAGCCGGAGAGGATAATAGGCTTGGTGGAACACGAGAAACTGGAGCCGGCCCTTATCGTGGACACCCACGGCCACGCGGATCACATAGCCGCTAACGCAGAGATCAAGGCGCGCTTTGCCGACGCCCCTCTCGTTGTGCACGAGTTCGACGCCGCAATGCTCGGGGATCCGCACGCCAACCTTTCGGCGATGTTCGGAGTGCCGATACATAGCCCTCCTCCCGACCGGACGCTTGCGGACGGCGACACCGTTGGGGTGGGCGAGGAGCAGCTCTCGGTGATCCACATAGGCGGGCACAGCCCGGGGAGCATTTGCCTCTATGCCCCGGGCAACGACAAAGGGAAGGGAGTCCTCTTCTCCGGCGACACGCTATTCGCCGGAGGCATCGGACGTACGGATTTCCCCGGCGGGAGCCATCAGGAGCTGATAGAAGGGATAAGGGGCAAGCTCCTGCTCCTTCCGGCCGAGACGGTGACGTATCCGGGGCACGGGCCTGCGACCACGCTTGGGGAAGAGGCCCGGAGCAACCCGTTTCTGTAAGACGTGGATAGACGGTAAGATTACGGGGTCAATGGAAAGGACGACTTAGGATGCTGAAACGATATCTGCTCTCGCCCGGTCCGTTCGAGGTGCCGCCGGAGGTGCTTCTGGAAATGGCGAGGCCGGTGTTCCACCACAGAACGCCGCAGTTCAAGGACGCTTTGGCCGAGGCGATCGAGGGGCTGCGCTACGTGTTTCGCACGGAGGGCGACGTGTTCATCATCGCATCCTCCGGGACGGGGGCGATGGAGGCGTGCGTATCCAACGTGCTCGACCCCGGCGAGACGGCGATCGTCGTGCGCGGCGGGAAGTTCGGTGAGAGGTGGGGAGAGATCTGTCAGGCCTTCGGGGTAGAGGTGGTGCCTATCGACGTCGAGTGGGGTGATGCGATATCCCCGGAGCAGGTGGGGGACGCGCTGAAGCAGCACCCGGATGCCAAGGCCGTATACACGACACTGTGCGAAACCTCGACCGGCGTGCTCACCGATGTCAAATCCATCGGGAAGATCATGGCGAATAGCGATGCGCTTCTGGTCGTTGACGGCATAAGCTCGATCGGGGGCGTGGAGTTCGAGATGGACGCCTACAAGGTGGACCTTCTCGCCGTCGGCTCGCAGAAGGCGCTCATGTTGCCGCCCGGGCTCGCCTTCCTCGCGGCCAGCAAGAAGGCGTGGAAGAAGATCGACGCGACGGCGGATCGGCGCGCATACTACTTTGACCTGAAGGCGGCGCAGAAGTCGGGGGCGAAGACGGACACTCCCTATACCCCCGCCATTGCGTCGGTGATGGGGCTGCTGAAGGCGCTGGAGATGATTCGTGACGAGGGCCTGGAGCATGTCTGGCGCAGGCACGACGCGCTCGCCGAGGCGGCCCGTGCCGGTGCGGTCGCGATGGGGCTCGAGCTTTTCTCCAAGGCTCCGGCCAATACGGTCACGGCGATTAAGCTGCCCGAGAGCGTTGACGGCGACGCGCTTACCAAGTTGCTTCGAGACAGCTACGGCGTTACGATTGCGGGCGGGCAATCCCAGTTGAAGGGGAAGATTTGCAGGATCGCTCACATGGGGTATGCTGGTCCGTTCGACGTCGTCACCGCGTTGGCGGCTCTCGAAATCGGCCTGGATGAGCTTGGCTATGACGTGACCCTCGGCTCGGGCGTGGCGGCGGCCGAGAAGGCGCTTGCCTCTCGACGCGATGTTTGGGCTATAAGGAGCTGACAAAGTGAAGGTTCTCATATCCGACAAGCTTGCGCAGGAGGGCGTGGATATCCTTGGGGCAGACCCGGAGATCGAGGTCGATGTCAGAACCGGCTTGTCTCCGGAGGAGCTGAAGCAGATCATCGGCGACTACGATGCGATAATCGTGCGGAGCGGGACCACGCTTACTGCCGACATTCTCTCCGCCGCGGGGAAGATGCAGGCCATCGCCCGTGCGGGTGTCGGAGTCGACAACGTCGACGTCGAGGCGGCGAGCAGAGCGGGCATCGTCGTGATGAACACGCCGGGCGGAAACACTGTTGCCGCGGCAGAGCACACCATGGCGATGATGCTTGCGCTGTCGCGCAACATCAGCCCCGCCAACGCCTCCATGCGTGCCGGCAACTGGGACCGCAAGCGCTTCATGGGAACCGAGCTGGCCGGCAAGACGCTGGGGATAATCGGCCTCGGCCGGATAGGCCGCGAGGTTGGCAAGCGGGCGACTTCGTTCGACATGAGAGTAATTGGGTACGACCCTTTCATCTCTCGCGATGCTGCCGTCGAAGCCGGCGTCACAGTCGTCGAGACTCTGGAAGAGCTGTGCGGAGCCAGCCACTACATATCTGTTCACGTTCCCCTCACGGACCAGACGTGCAACCTAGTGTCGAAGGGCCTCATCGCCAAAATGCGTGACGGCGTAAGAGTAATTAACTGCTCCCGCGGCTGCGTCGTCAACGAGGACGATCTGTACGAGGCGCTGGTGTCGGGCAAGGTAGCAGGGGCGGCGCTGGATGTTTTCGCGGAAGAGCCGCCAAAAAATCGGAAGCTCATCGAGCTCGAGCAGATGCTGGCGACCCCCCACCTCGGGGCTTCCACCGAAGAGGCCCAGGTTATGGTGGCGGTTCAGGCCGCGCAGCAGATACTCGATGCGCTCAAGGACCGGGGCCTGCGAAACGCCGTCAACCTTCCCTCCGTCCCCGCGGAAGAGGCCCGATACCTCGAACCTTTCGTCGAGCTTGCACGGAAACTTGGGGTCCTTCTGGGACGGCTGTCGACCGGCCGCTTCCGCAGGATTGAGCTAACCTATGCCGGCGACCTGTCGCGCCACAACACGGATCTCCTCAACAGGAATCTCCTTCAGGGCGTCCTGTCAGTGTTCCTGGGCGAAGGGGTCAATTCGATCAATGCTCCCGTCCTGGCCGAAGAGAGGGGCATAGATGTCTCCGTCAGAAAGACCACTCAGTGCACGGAGTTCCGGAGCCTCTTCTCCGCGGCCGCGGTGACCGACACGATGACACGGAGCGCCGAGGGGACAATGTGCGGCGAGGACGACGCGCGGATTGTGGGCCTGGACGGGTTCTCGGTTGAGGTCATCCCCGAGGGCGAGATCCTGGTGGTCTTCAATGACGACAAGCCCGGAATCATCGGGGAGCTTGGCAAGATTCTCGGCGACCAGGGCATCAACATAGCCAGGCTTGTGTACGGGCGCAAAGAGGCCGGCGGGCGGGCAATCACGGTGATGAATCTCGACACGCCGCCGGACGAGGTCGTTCTGGATGCCGTTCGCAAGGCCGCGAATGTGAACGCCGCCTTTGCGGTTAACTTGTAAGGCGGGAGAGCGTTGATTCGAAAAGCCGCCATAGCAGATATCCCCGTGATACGGGAACTCATCCAGCAGTACGCTGACGAGCGCAAGCTCCTCCCCAGACCTCTCAGCGAGCTGTACGAGAACGTCCGTGACTTCTACGTGATTCTCGAGGGAGCTGAGATTGTCGGCTGTGCGGCGCTGCATGTTGTGTGGGACGACCTCGCCGAGATAAAGTCCCTCGCCGTGCGCGAGTACTGTCATGGAAAAGGCTACGGGCGCGGGCTGGTGGAAACCTGCATGCAGGAAGCGGGAGAGTTGGGAATTCGAAAGCTGTTCGCTCTCACCTACGTGCCGTCATACTTCGAGCGATTTGGGTTCACTCAGATAAGCAAGGACGAACTGCCTCACAAGGTCTGGAGCGAGTGCGTTCGCTGCCCCTTTTTCCCTGACTGCGGAGAGGTGGCCGTCAGCATAGAGCTCGGGGATAGCCGCACAAGCCGGTCGGACTTCTCGTAGAGATCTTCCATCCTTTTCTGCAGCTCCTGCCGAATTTCCTCTCTCTTGGCGGAGTTGCAGTGCGCCGGGACATAGAGGGGTTCGCCGTAGGAGATGAGAACGTTCGTGAAGGGGAGCGGCAGGCGGTACCCGTCCCACGTGGGCAGCCGGATGCAGTGCGTGTAGGAGACGGCGGTGGGCAGGATGGGCACGCCTGTCTTCTGCGACAGGAAGATTATCCCCGCCTGGGCCACCTCGGGCGGACCGTGCGGGCCGTCCGGTGTCACGCCCAGGTCATAGCCGTCCCTAGCTTTGTGCACCATCTCGCGAAGGCCGTCCATCCAGCTTGATTTGCCTCGGACTGCGCCAAACCCCATTCGTCGAAGCGTCTCGGATATGTACTGCCCGTGCCGCTCGTGCGTGACGAGCACCTGCCTCCCTTGGTCCCGATGCTCGTAGAGCGGCACCATCATTCGCGAATGCCACAAGGCAAATAAGGTCGCGCCCGACGCCTCCTTGGCATCGGCGAGGTTATCTCCCCCCAGCCTGGAGATGCGCAGTATTCGACCGTAGAAGCGGAGAAACGTTGACTCGACAAGGCCGAAGAGCCAATATTGTATCTGCAAAAGGAGTCTCCCGTGGGCTTACGCCGCCGGATGAAACGAACTAAGGGTATCAACCCGGCACGTCTGCTGCAAGCCCTATTCACAGCTCTGCTGGCGGCGTGTACGGCGTCCTCTGGGCTGTGCAGGGAGCCGTCATTCGATCCTGCTGACTACGACAAGATCCCCCCCGAATACCACGACAGGGTCAGCACGGTCGTACGCTTTCCCACGATCTACAAGAAGGCGCCCGTGCCCCCATTCGAGAGCAGCATACGCGCCTACGAGTTTCTTCTGGCGGACCTCTCGCTTGCGTCGAAGCTTGCGCGCTCCGCCGGCATCTCGAAGTATGTGGTCGAGAGGCAGCCCGAGGGCCTCAAGGTTACGGACGAGGCGGGTATCGAAGGGGTCCTCTATCCGATGTATGAAGAGGCTGGCCGGCGTCTGTACTATGCCGAAGGGACCTGCGATGCGCGCGGCCTACCCAAGCTCACCGGCAAAGGCGTCATGGAGATCGCCTTCCACCTTACCGACGACGGAAAGGTGGAGAACCGCGTTAAGATATGGGTCAAGCTCGACAGCAAGGTTTTCGGCCTTCTCGGAAAGGTGCTCTTCCCAGTCGTGGGGAGGTTGGTAAAGGGCAAGACTGGGGCGTTGGGCTCGGCCGCACAGACGCTCAGCGAGCGGTTTCACTCGGAGACGGAAGCGATGTACGAGACGCTCGAGAAGAGCGGCCTCGGGACGGAAGAGGAACTCGCTAGGCTCAAACGTTTCGTCGAGGACTCGCGTGCGGCGAGCCGCTCGCCAGCTCCGCAACTGCCAGGCGATTGACCGCCCTTGCGAGCGCCGCCTGCGCTCTCGCGATGTTCACCTCTTCGGGCGGACCGGCGAGGCGCTGCTCGGCCCTCTCCTTCGCCCGTTCGGCGCGCTCGCTGTCGATCTTCTCGGCTGGCTCGGCGGTCTCGGCCAGTATGTGCACCCGCTCGGGTGAAGCCTCCACGAACCCGCCACTCACGGCCAGGTGGCGCTCCTCTCCCTTGACAGTCACTGCCACCTTGCCGGCCTTCAGCGGGGAAAGGAGGTGGGTGTGATTCGGCAGGATGCCCATCTCTCCAAGGACGCCCGGCACGATGACCATCTCCGCATCCTTAGCGGAGAGAACCAGGCGCTCCGGGGTAGTCACATCCACTTCGAGAGGCACGGGTCACTCCTGTTCCTTCTTCTCCTCGGGGCCTTCATCCGGCGGCGGGCTCTCGGCCTCCTCGCTCTCTTCCTCCTCGGGTGCCTTGTCTATCGGCGCCGCCTCCGAGCCCTCGCCTTCCGCCCTCTCCTTGACCTGCGTCTCCTCCCCTTCTCCCTCTTCGGCGTCTTCCTCCGCCTGGGGCTTCTCCTCCTCGCCGCCTTCCTTTGCCGCTTCCGGCTTCTTCTTCGGAGCTTTCACCCCGGTCGGCTCTCGCTTCACGCCGAGTTCCTTTGCCTTCTCGTAGGCCTCGTCTATCGTGCCTACCATGTAGAACGCCTGCTCGGGAAGGTCGTCGCACTCCCCTTCGACAATGAGCTCGAACCCCTTGATCGTTTCCTCAAGCGGTGTAAACACGCCCGGAATCCCGGAGAAGCGCTCGGCGACGAAGAACGGCTGCGAGAGGAAGCGCTCTATCTTCCTTGCGCGCGAGACCGCCAGCTTGTCTTCGTCGGATAGCTCGTCGATCCCCAGTATCGCGATGATGTCCTGCAGGTCCTTGTACCGCTGGAGGGTCTCCTGGACCCTCATGGCGACGGCGTAATGCTGCTCGCCGACCACACGCGGGTCAAGGATGGTTGAGCTTGACGCAAGCGGGTCAACGGCCGGATATATTCCTCGCTCGAAGATGCTTCTGGAAAGCTCCGTAGTTGCGTCCAGGTGCGCGAAAGTCGTCGCCGGAGCGGGGTCGGTGTAATCGTCGGCGGGAACGAATATGGCCTGGATGGAAGTGATCGACCCTTTCTTAGTGGAAGTTATCCTCTCTTGAAGCGCGCCCATCTCGCTGCCCAGGGTGGGCTGGTAACCCACGGCCGAGGGCATTCTGCCCAGCAGCGCCGAGACCTCCGAGCCCGCTTGGACGAAGCGGAAGATGTTGTCTATGAAAAGGAGCATGTCCTTCCCTTCTTCGTCGCGGAAGTACTCGGCGACGGAAAGTGCGCTCAGCCCCACGCGGAGCCGCGCCCCCGGCGGCTCATTCATCTGGCCGTAGATCAGGGCGGTGTTATCGAGAGCCCCAGACTTCTTCATGTCCAACCAGAGGTCGTTTCCTTCCCTCGTTCGCTCGCCGACGCCGGCGAAGACCGAGTAGCCCCCGTGGTGTTCGGCTATTCTCCTGATTAGCTCCATGATTATCACGGTCTTGCCGACTCCCGCGCCGCCGAAGAGGCCGACCTTGCCGCCGCGAGGGTAAGGCTCGATAAGGTCTATCACCTTGATGCCCGTGACCAGCATTTCGGTCGCCGTTTCCTGGTCCTCCAGCGGCGGAGCAGGTCTGTGGATCGGGTAGCGATTCTCCGACTTCACAGGTCCCATCTCGTCCACTGGTTCTCCGACCACGTTGATGATCCTGCCCAGAGTCGCCGGACCGACGGGAACGGTTATCGGGCCGCCGGTGTCTACCACCTCCATACCTCTGCGCAGTCCCTCGGTCGGGGACATGGCAACACAGCGCGCGCGGCTTTCGCCCAGGTGCTCGGCCACTTCGACGACGATCTCCTGGCTGTGTTCCTTGTCTTCGATCTTCAGCGCGCTGTACAGAGACGGCAGCTCTTCCGGTTCGAACTCTACGTCGATGACCGGTCCCATGATCTGCCTTATGTAGCCGTTGCTCATTTGCACTTCTCCGTGCTCATGGTTTCCTCAGCGCTTCGGCGCCGCCCGCTATGTCGAGTATCTCCCGGGTAATGCTGTTCTGTCTCGCCCTGTTGTAGTCCAGGGTGAGCGTGTGAATCATGTCGTCGGCGTTGTTGGTTGCCGTCTCCATGGCGGTCATTCGCGCCGCGTACTCGCTTGAGGCGGCCTCCAGCAGCCCGCGGTAGACCTGCGCCGAGATGTAACGTTCGAGCAAGGCCCCGCAGACGTCCACCAGACTGGGCTCGTAAATGTAGACTTCTTCCTCGACCTTGAGGGGCTCTTCGACGAGTTCTTCGATCTTGAAGGGCAGAAGGCTCATCACCACCGGGCCCTGGGCGATGACGGAAATGAACTCGTTGTAGAAAAGCTGCACCTCGTCGACCTTCTCTTCCACATACAGGTCGGTGGCCTGTCGTGCGATGCCCTCGGCGGTTGTCACCGACAGAGTGTCGTGGACATCCACGAACTTGTTCACGAGCGGGAAGGCTCTTCTTGTGAAGAAGCCGATCCCCTTTCTCCCCACAGCCAACACGCTGAATTCCTTCCCTGCGTTTGACTGGATGTAACTGGATACTTCGCGCACGAGCCCGGTGTTGTAGGGGCCGCAAAGACCGCGATCGCTGGTGATGACGATCAGAAGAATCCTGGCTGGCTCGCGCGTTCTCAGAAGAGGATGCTCGTCGCCCGCCAGCGTCGGCAGAAGCCTCCCAAGCAGGTCCTTTATCTCGTCGGCGTAGGGACGCATGGCCAAGGTTCTGTTTTGGAAGCGTCGCAGCCTCGCCGCGGCCACGAGCTTCATCGCGCGGGTGATCTGCTGCGTGTTCTGAACGCTTCTGATGCGTCGCTTGATCTCGCGGACGGTGGCCACGTGCTACTCCCGCTCCTCTTTCTCTTCAGCCTCCGCCTCCGGCTCCTCGGCCTCTTTCTCGACCGGGGGCTTCTGCTTCTCTTCCGGTGCTTCCGCCTTCTCGTCGACCGTTGGTGGCGCTTGGCCTTCCGTGCGCTTTTTCTGTTTCACGGGCCCTTCGCCCTTTTTTGCGTCTTTCTCGCTCACCGTGGCCTCATCCTCGCTTGGCGCGAAGACCTGCTTGAACTTCACAATGGCCTTCTCGAGCTGCTTGGCCTGCTCGTCATCGAGCTCTTTCCTTTCGCGAAGCCCCTCCAGCACGTCGGTCGCGTCGCGTTTCATGAAAGTCAGCAGCTCCGACTCGAATCGACGAATGTCGCCGACCTTGACGTCGTCGAGCAGGCCGTTGATGCCCGCAAAGATGATTACCACCTGGTCTTCCGTCGGCATGGGCTTGTACTGATCCTGCTTCAGGACTTCGACGAGGCGCTCGCCTCGCGCAAGCTGCTTCTGGGTAGCGGGGTCCAAGTCGGTTCCGAACTGCGCAAAGGCCGCCAGCTCCCGGTATTGCGCGAGGTCCAGGCGCAGCCGCTTCGCCACGGCGAACATCGCACGGTTCTGCGCGTCGCCGCCGACACGCGACACCGATATCCCCGGGTTCATCGCCGGCCTTACCCCCTGGTAGAAGAGATCTGTCTCCAGGAACATCTGGCCGTCCGTTATCGATATGACGTTCGTGGGTATGTAGGTGGAAATGTCGCCGGCCTGCGTCTCGATGATGGGCAGGGCCGTCAGCGATCCGCCGCCCTCCTTGTCGCCGAGCTTCACCGCACGTTCCAGCAGCCTCGAGTGCAGGTAGAACACATCGCCCGGATATGCTTCGCGCCCCGGAGGACGCCTGAGAAGCAGGGACATCTCGCGGTACGCGACGGCGTGCTTGGAGAGGTCGTCGTAGATAACCAGCGCATGCCCGCCGTTATCCATGAATTCCTCGCCGATCGTGCATCCCGTGTACGGTGATATGTACTGGAGCGGCGTTGGGTTGCTCGCCGTCGCCGAGACCACCACCGAATACTCCATCGCGCCCGAATCCTCCAGCGTCTTGATGATTCGGGCCACGGTCGAAAGCTTCTGCCCTATTGCGACGTAGATGCAGACCACGCCGGTGTCCTTCTGGTTGAGAATAGTGTCCAGAGCGATGGCCGTCTTTCCGGTCTTCTTGTCGCCGATGATGAGTTCCCGCTGGCCGCGCCCTATCGGGACCATCGAGTCTACCGCTTTGATTCCCGTCTGCAGCGGCTCCTTGACGGGCTGGCGAACAACGATCCCGGGAGCCACGCGCTCGATGTTGCGCGTCTTCTCCGTCTTTATCTCCCCTTTCCCGTCAATCGGCATGCCGAGGCCGTTAACCACTCTGCCAAGAAGCGCGTCCCCCACCGGCGTCTCGATGATCTTCCCCGTCCGCTTCACCTCGTCGCCTTCTTTGATGCTCGCGTCGGATCCGAGGATGACCACGCCGACGTTGTCCTCTTCGAGGTTGAACGCCATCCCCATTTCGCCGCTGGCGAACTGTACGAGTTCGCTGGCCAAGCAGTTCTCGAGCCCGTAGACGCGTGCGATGTTGTCGCCCACTTGGATGACCTCGCCCACTTCCGACACGTCGACATCGGAAGTGAGCGACTCCACTCGCTGCCTGATTACGGAACTAATCTCTTCGGCACTCATAGCCATGTCGTCACCTCTAACCCAGTGCTTCTCGGAACCTGAGCAGCTTGGCTGCTAAGCTTCCGTCGATGATCCTGTTCCTCATCCGGAGGACAATGCCGGCCATGAGAGACGGATCTTCCGAAACGGCCAGCTCTACCTGCAGCCCGGTCTTCTCCTCGACTATTGCCTTCAGCTCCCGAACCGTCTCGTCGCTCAAAGGTCTAGCGGTGCGCACCTCCGCGCGCAGCCGCCCCTCGCGTAGGTCCAGGAGCTCGGACAACCTCTCGGCTATGGCCGGAAGGATGTTCATTCTTTCGTTGTCGAGCACGATCTGGACAAAGGCGTGCAGCTCGGGGCTGATGCCCAACTCCGATATCGCGTCTCTGAGAAGCTCCTCCTTCTGGAAAGAACGCACGCGCTGGTTTCCCCAGAATGAGATCAGCTCCTGCGTTCCTGCGAGGGCCTGCACAATCCTGGCCAGTTCGGCCCTGTACCGGTCGCCGTCGCCCTTCTCGGCGACGATGCCCAAGAGGGCGTCCGCGTAGTGCCGGGCGAGTTGTCGTTCGTGGAACTTCAAAGTAACTCCATCTCTTTCAGCCTTCCCATGAAGTTGCGGACCATGAAGTCGTGGTCCCTTTCGGTTGCTTCCTTGCGGAGGACTTCTTCCGCTAGGTCGACGGCTCTCAATGCCACGGCTTTTCTGAGTTCCGAGAGAGAGTGCTCCTCTCTCGCTTGGGCCTCCTTCTCGGCGGCTTGCACGATGACGCTCGCGGACCCCTTCGCCGATGTCACGAGTTCGTCGCGGGCGGTCCTTCCGTCCGCTTCCGCTTGACCCAGCATGTCCTCTCGTTCGTCCCGCAGCTTGTCCAGGAGGCCCTCGTAGGTCCGCAGCAGCTCCAGCGACTCCTTCTTTCGCGACTCCGCGACGGTCAGTTCGTTCTTCACAGACTCGGACCTGTTCTTCAGGGCCGCGATCAGCTTGTCCCACGCAACGGCGTAAATCAGCAGGACGAGCCCAATGAAGTTCAGAACGGCCATGGCCCGGCCGTAATGCCGGAAGCCCAGTATCCCCGGACGCCGCGTTCGTATCTCTTCTACGCCCTGTTCTGAGAGAGCCTTAACCATGACCGAGCCGACTGGGGTCCCGACTCCGTAGTGCAAACCGTCGATCTCGACGGGCTCGTCCAGGAGTCTGCCCGTTGACTCCTCGACGGGCAGCACCGCTGTTCCCATTACCTTCCCCAGTATGGCGAAGACGGCGACGACCGCATATATCGACGCCCACATCTTGAGAGCGAATTTCGCGCTGGGATTCATCCTTCGCCCCCCTGGGCGTCCGAACGCCCTTCCCTTCCCTCGAACGCCTCCGGCGGGACCGCCCGCCCCAGCAGCTTCGTGGTCACCTGGCTTGCCAGGGTCGGCAGCTGCGGCTCCAGTTCGCGCCCCAGTTGCTCTAACGTGGATTCCGAGGCCGACCGTGCGTTCTCGCGGACGCGGTCCGCCTCGCCCCTTGCGCGGGAGAGAATCGCGTTGGCCTCTTTTCGGCCTTCGGCCGTGAGGCCCTCCAGAATCTTCATCCGTTCCCGCCGCGTTTCACGGTCCAGCTCGCTTCGCTCCCGCTGCGCCTCCTCCGCGCGCGAAACGGCCCCCCGCGCTTTGTCCGCAGCACCCGTAATCGTGTTCGCCCGGGCGTCCATCACTCCGACGACCGGCCTCCACAAGTAAACGTACAGGAAGAAGGTGAGGAAGAGGAAGTTGAGCACCACGGCAGCCATGGTGCCGTTGAGGCCAACGATCGAGCCGAACCCCTGTGCGCGCACGTGTCTAATACCCGCCTCGCGAAGGGCGTCGACCTGCTCCCTCCCCAGCACCGTCCCAGCCTTCACAAGCGTTCCTTCCGCTCCTTTCACGTCGTCCATCGCGACCAGTTCCTTGCTCACGAAAGACGCTATCTCCCGCTGGTCCAGGACCTTCGCTTCACTCTTCACCGCGACGCGCACGGACCGGATACCCGAGTCGAGCAGCTGCGTCATGACGTCCTTGCTGAGCGTATCGCCCCGCCGGGCGATCACTTGTTCCGTACTCTGGTCTCTTACGTCAGCGGCAAGCGTGTGCTTCTCGCTCTCCGCCGCCAGCATCTCAGAGGGTTCGGACGGGATATCGAACTGCTTGCTTGTGAGCGCTCGCATGTACTTCGTTGTCAGGACCTCGCCTGCGCCGGCAACCTTGTTCCCGTCCGCATCGTATAGGTCATCGACGACGGCGTACTTGTCCAGCTCCAGCGCCAGCATGCTGAAGTCGTCAGCGGGTATTGCGAGTTCCCTCTCGACGAGGTCGGGCACTTCGACCAGATTGCGCCGCCCGTTTGCCGCCACGACGAAAAACACCACCCCCGCAGCGTACAGCACGGCGACAACTATGGTCACGGCTTTCAGTCGGCCGGACATGCGTCTCTCCCGGAGTCCTCTCGGCCAAGCGTCGGTCCGCTCACGCCACGAAGATCAAGATGATGGCGATGACGAGCGAGTAGATACCCGTGGACTCGGAGATCGCCTGGCCGACGATCATCGTCCTGAACAGGTCGTTGTAGACGTCGGGCCGTCTTGAGATCGCTTCGCATGCTTTGCCCGCGACGAAGCCCTCGCCGATGGCCGAACCGATGGCGCCGATCCCCATGCAAAGTCCCGCTCCCAGAAACGCCGCAGCCTTTGTTATCTGCGGGGCAAGAGTCTGCATTGCCTCTAGGTTCATGGTTTTCCTCCTTCAAGAAGAATAGAAAATCAGCAGAAGACTTATCACGAAGGCGTACACGCCGGTGCTCTGGCTGACCGCCGTTCCGACGAGCATTGCCTGTTGTATGCCTGGGAAGTATTTCGGGTGTCTGGCGGCGGAAGCGCAGGCCGTCCCTGCGGAGAGGCCGTTGCCGATGCCCACTCCGACGGCAGCCGACCCTATGCTGAATCCCGACGCGAGAAGCGCCGCGGCTTTGTCAATCCCCTCGCCCCCTCCCCTCGCAAAGAGGAGGGCAAAAGCCACCACCAGGGCCAGCACCCCCGAGGTCTCCGCCAGCGCCTGCCCCACCAGCATCATCCTAAACAGGGCCCCGTGTTGCGCCACCTGGCGGGACATGCCTTCCTGGGCGCGGCCCGCGGTGTATCCCAGCCCGAACGCCGGGCCCAGCGCGCCCATTCCCATCGCGTACCCTGCCCCCAGGAATGCTGCCACCTTGATTACGTATTCCATGTCCGGCATTCTCTAATCCGTTTCCGTCACTTCCAGAGCGATGTATGTCATGTTGAGCGTTGTGAATACGAACGCTTGTATCAGCCCGACGAAGAGCCCGAAGAATCCCGCCAGCGCCACCGGGATGCCCACGCTGGCCAGCAAGTGCGAGACTACCACCATTATCACCGCGCCGCCGAATATGTTCCCAAAGAGACGGAACGATACCGACACAGCGCCTGCAAGCTTGCTGACCACATTCAGCGGAGCCATCACGAACAGCGGGTCGCAGTAGCTCTTCAGATACCCCCATACGCCCCTGACCCGTATTGCACTCACGTGAGCAACGATCAGGAAGAATATGGCCAAGCCGACGGGGACGTTCAGGTTCTTCGTCGGCTCTTCCCAAGCCGGCAGCACGAAGCCGCCGTCGCGCATCTCGTTAGTGTTGTCGTCCTCGAAACGCTCTCCCCCGTCGAAGTGCCCGTTGCCATTCAGATCCTCGTACCCCTCGCCCCCGATCTCGAACTGCGGGACGGGCACTATGCCGATGGTGTTGGCGAGCAATATGAACAGAAAGAGCGTGCCTATTAGCGGGAGGAATCTCCTGCCCCGTGCCTTCCCGAACGCCTGCTGGGTCATGTTGTCGAAAGCACCGACGATCCCTTCCAGAACCACCTGCCCCTTGCCGGGCACGAGCCTCAATCTGCGTGTCACCAGCCATGAGAGAAGGATCAAGATCAAGGAGCACAGCACACATATGAATACCGTGCCGTAATCGAAATCCACCCCCCAAAGGTTCACAGGCAGGGCGGGTTCAATCTCTTCTCTCATTTCCTACTCCTGCGGGCGAGCCGGTGAAAGGGCGCAGCCAATCGCTTCGGATGCGATGATCACGCCGTTGACCAGGAAGACCCCCGCGGCCACTCCCCAGAATTCAATCTGAGGTACCACGCTTGCCAGGAGAAGCGCAGCGCCCATCACCGCGTAGCTTGCGACGTATGTCGTCGCGGATGAGACAACGGCCCCCTTCTTCGTGAGATCGGTGCGAGCCAGCGCGCGCGCTGTTCGCCAAGAGGACCAGAGAAACTTCACGAAGCTCACCGCCGCACCCAGCACAAACCCGTAGACCACCCCCATCTTATCCGGATACCAGATCCAAAGCCCCACGCCTGCCCCCGCCGCGGCAACGGCAAGCGACCTTCTGATCACCATCCGTCTATAGCGGGAAAACTCTATGCCGACCGGAGTCAATCCGATGTCCTCATCACCATCCTATAGAGCGCGTAGAAGCCGCTGACTATGCCCAGAAGGGACAAGCCGGCGGTGAACATCCACCCTGTTCCCGCTTTCCGATCCAATAGAATTCCGACATAAACCGACCCGCCGACTATCACCGCCAGAGTGAGCCCCAACTGCACCACCAGCCCCATCGCGTGCATAAGCCCAAGCTTTTCCTTCTCAGGCGAGCGGCCGTCATTCATGCTGCAATTTCACCTGCTTGTATCGGGGGGATTATCGGCGATTCCGACCCGAAAACTCAAGCCGCTCGCCCTTCCCTTGATGACCCGCAACCCTTGATGTATCATGCATTTGCTATGACGACGACGAGAGAGGCCCAGGGGGCGCTGCACAGGACGACTATCCTTTGCGTCCGGAAGGGGGATTCCGTCGCCATTGGCAGCGACGGCCAGGTTACGCTCAACGACACGATCACCAAGCACAGCGCGCAGAAGCTCCGCAGGCTGTACCACCAGAAGATTCTCGTTGGTTTCTCAGGCGCTGCGGCTGACGCGTTCGCACTCCTGGAGCGATTCGACGCCAAACTTCAGGAGTATCACGGGAATCTCCTCAAGAGCGCCTTTGAGCTTGCCAAAGAGTGGCGCACCGACAGGGTCCTGCGCAGACTGGAATCGCTAATGATCGCCGCCGACGAGAGCCTGTCGCTGCTGATTTCCGGGAGCGGCGACATAATCGAGCCGGACGACGGCGTGGTCGGGATCGGCTCCGGCGGCCAATACGCCGCAGCCGCGGCCAGGGCGCTGGTGAAACACACGGAACTCCCCCCCCGTGCGATCGTCGAGGAAAGCCTCAAGATCGCCGCCGCAATCTGCGTCTATACCAACGACCAGATCTTCGTTGAGGAACTCCCGTGAGAGAGCTTACCCCCCGGCAGATCGTCGAAGAGCTCGCCAAGTACATAGTCGGGCAGGACAAGGCCAAGCGCGCCGTAGCGATAGCGATCCGTAATCGCTGGCGAAGGCAGCAGCTCCCGCCCGAACTCCGCGAGGAAGTTGCCCCGAAGAACATCATCATGATCGGACCCACGGGCGTCGGCAAAACCGAAATCGCCCGTCGCCTGGCAAATCTCGTCAAGGCTCCCTTCCTGAAGGTCGAGGCCTCGCGCTACACCGAGGTCGGCTACCACGGGCGCGACGTGGAGTCCATGATCCGGGACCTCGTGGAGCTTGCGGTCGAGACTGTCCGCGGAGAGCAGTTGGAAGGCGTTCAGGTCGAAGCGCAGAAACATGCCGAGGAGCACCTCCTGGATATTCTCCTCCCCGTACCTGCTGAAGGTGATCCCCCTCGCGAAAGCACGCGCGAGCGTCTCCGCGCGAAGCTCCGGGCGGGCGACCTCGATGCGAGATCCATCGAACTCGAGGTGAAGGAGCAGCCCGCCGCCATTCCCGTGTTCTCCTCCATGGGGATGGACCAGGTCGACATGAACCTGCAGAACATGCTCGAGCGCATAATGCCCACCAGGCGCCGCCCGAGGCGCGTGACCGTCCCCGAGGCCCTCAGGATTCTCGTTCAGGAGGAGGCGGAGAAGCTGATCGACAGGGAGCAGGTAATCGAGGAGGCGCTCCAGCGGGCGCAGAATTCCGGAATCGTCTTTCTGGACGAGCTCGATAAGATAGCCGGGCGCGAAACGCAGGTCGGAGGCCCCGACGTGTCCAGGGAAGGCGTTCAGCGCGACCTTCTTCCCATAGTCGAGGGCAGCACCGTCGCCACCAGGTACGGCATGGTGAGGACCGACCACATTCTGTTCATCGCCGCGGGCGCGTTCCACGTGGCCAAGCCCGCCGACCTCATCCCCGAGATGCAGGGCAGGTTCCCCATACGAGTCGAGCTGGACGACCTCGGCAAGGACGAGTTCGTCCGCATCCTCACCGAGCCTCAGAACGCCCTCACCAAGCAATACGCCGCTCTCATGGAAACCGAAGGCGTCAGACTCACCTTTGCGCCCGACGCGATAGAAGAGATCGCCTCCATGTCCTTCCACATCAACCAGCGCACCCAGAGCATCGGGGCCAGGCGCCTACACACCGTGATGGAGAGGCTTCTGGAAGACATATCGTTCGACGCGCCCGAGATGGGTGGCGCTAAAGTCCCCATCGACGCTAAGTACGTGCGCGATAAGCTCAAGGACATAGTCGCCGACGAGGACCTCGCCCGCTTCATTCTCTAGCAGCTCGACAGTCAGCCGATAGGAATTGGCATGACTTCGGAACAACACACTGGCGCGGAGAACGGGGCCAGGTGGAAACCGTCCCAGGAGTTCTACGGAAAGCAGTACTTCTCGGGCGGGAAGGGCTTGGACGAAAGCGGGTACGGCGACGCGGAAACACGAGACTGGATCGATCGCGAATTCGTTTTCATGTCGGGACTGGCGAAATTCATCGAATTCGGCACCGTGCTCGATGTCGGGTGTGCAAGAGGAGCATTGGTGGCTGCGGCGCAGAAGTGCGGCAGCAAAGCCTGCGGTGCGGATTACTCCTTCTACCCTCTTTCGCGGCCTATCGCCGAGTCTCTCACCGGCAGGCTGGTCCAGGCTGATGCGGCGACGCTCCCGTTTCCCGGGAAGTCATTCGACCTGGTTGTTTCCCAGGAAACGTTGGAGCACGTCCCGCCGGAAAGAGTTAGTCATGCCGTATCAGAGATGGCCAGGGTGTCCAGGGCATACGTCGCGCTGACGGTCGCTACAACGTCTATAGAGCCCTTCCCACGCCTGTTGAGCCATGCGGAGTTGCCGAAAGATATGAAAGGTGCTCCGTTGCACGGTCACATATGTCTGGCGAATAGCTGGTGGTGGGAGGAGAAGCTTAGCGAGGCGGGCCTGGTCGTGGACATCGAGCTCACACGACGGATCCGGCAGCACTTCGGCGGCGCGGGCGCGCCCTGGTTTCTTTTCGTGTGCAAGACACGCCAGTTGTACCCGACCACGCAGAAATATCTGTCTGCGTTGGCAGAACACAAGTCTTCTTATGATGTACGGCTCGCTGCCCAGCAAGAACGGCTGAAGTCGAAGGGCATAGGGGAGGTCGGGACCGTGCGGGGGTTGCCGTGGTCGAAATGGATTGCCCTCGACGGCGAAGACATGCCCGGGTGGGCGATCAGCCAACGACTCGGAACGCTGAGGCCCGGCGTGTGGAGCATCGTCTTCGCGGTGAAGCGCAAGCGGCTGCACGCAGAGGTATCGCGCTCGGATGTGCTCTACATGCAGGTTATCGCTGGTGTCGCTGGGCGGGTCGTGGCTACGCTTGCGGCTAGGCCGTCCGCCTTGCCCGAGGCGGGGCGTGTTGGTTACTACAAGCTCACATTCCTTTCTAGTGGTGAATCCGATTTTGAGTGCAGGGGCTACTACGGTGGAGGCGCCGACATCGAAATTCGCCTCGCACGAGGCCCGCATCGACTGTCCAGCTCTCTCTTCCGCAGAGCTTGGGACAAGGCGCTAAGGATTCTCCAGCGGGTCGAATTCGTGCAGTTGTCAGGGCTCATGCTGCCGGGGGGATACCATAGTTGGGCCACGCATGTGAAGTGCGCCGAGGAGATTGTCCTCTCTTCTCCTGCAACTTTGGGCTCCCGCTACTTGCTCTGCGGCCCCTGGACCAAGCTGCCGGTCGGCATGCACCGCGTGACGTTCCACCTCGAAATGGCGACGAGCGAAGATCGGCTTCCCGCAGATGCCCCCGTCCTGACGCTTGATGTTGTGTCGGGTACGGGCGCGACCAAGCATGCGGAGAGGATAATAAGAGTGGATGACCGCTGCCCGGGTCGTGTAGAATCTGCGCTTGAGTTTGAGTCCAAGGGGGAGGCGGGCATGCAGTTCCGAGTCCTCTCTCATGGAAGCGCGAACGTGAGCGTGATATTCCCGCCGACGATTGAGCGGCTTGACACCTGAGCGATGAACTGGCACGATCCTGTGTGCCTGGATGGAGTGAAGTGATGCTCTTCCGCAAACGCAAGCAAGCGGGTCCGGAAATCCACCCGATGATTAGGCCGACGCCGGACGACCAGATGCGGCAGCGCGACAGCGCTTCACTCAACAGACTGTGCGACATATCCCACTGGCGGGTCGGGCCTTTCACTGACATGCTCTCGGCTCTGGGAGAAAACAATCTGATACACAGGAAGCAGTGGGAGTATGCCTGCTGCATTCTGCGGCTTGAGGCGCTGGGTGTCGTCTTGCCGGAGGCGTCCGCAATCGCCGTGGGGGCTGGGTACGAGCGCCCAATTTACTACTTCGCCAACAAGATTGCCCGAATGGTCGCCAGTGACATCTACGGTGCGTCGCCTCATCCGGAGGCTCCGCAGGACATGCTCACGAACCCCGAGAAGTACGCGCCTTTCGAGTACCGAAGGGATCGTCTGACCGTCGAGTACGCGGATGCACTCGACCTGCCATATCCTGATTCATCCTTCGACTTCGGCTTCTCCCTTTCGTCCATCGAGCACTTCGGCGGCATGGAGTCCACGGAAAAGGCGATGGGCGAGATTCACCGCGTGTTGACACCAGGGGGCGTATTCTGTATGACCACCGAACTTATACTGACTCGCGGGGAGGTTCACGACGCGTACACCTTTGAGCAGCTACAGCGGCATGTGATCGCTTCCACCCCTCTTGCCCTTGTAGAAGACGACATCGACCTCTCGATCTCCGAGTCTCTGCTCAAGTACCCGGTCGATCTCGCGAGCGAAACCAACCTCCACGTCAGCCCGCACATCGTCATGAAACAAGAGGATCAGCTCTTCACGTCCGTGATCCTCTTTTTTCGCAAGCCTGCCTGAACGGGCGCGCAGCCCGCTTCGGCCGACCGTCGACCCCTTGCGCCCAAAATGGTGATGTCCGCGCGGACCTCTTCCAGGGCGCTTTCGTGGAGCATCTGCGTGCCCGGCGCGGTGAGCGAGTCACTCGCGGCTCGATCAGGGAGGGATGGGTAGTCACGGGTAGTCCTGCTGAGGCTGTTTACCTGTGCCCGTCGGGGTTGCGCCTCAGCATGTGGCCCTCAACCCAGCGAAGTGACCGCCCGAACAATGAACAGGCCAGCCTTTGGCCCAAACGCCACGTTCGCGAATTCTCCATGGCGGAGATTCTGTCATGCGCAAGCCGAAGCTCACTCTCGAGGGCCGAGATCCTGTCGCGTGCGAGCCGCAGCTCCTCCTCGATGGCGGAAATCCTGTCGCGCGCAACCCGCAGCCCATGCTCTAGGCCGGAGGCCCTTCGCCGCGCGAGCCGTAGTTGCTCCTGCGCCGCCGCAAGGTCTGCCTCGACGGACCCGGCGCGGCTCCGGTCTCGCATGAACAGAAGCAACCTCATGCCGCCCCATTGCTCCTCTTCGCTCCCGACGGATTCCAGGGAGAGATTCCCCAAATCCTGAAGCTGCGAGGAGTACAGCCGTACGGCCTCGTTGATCGCCTGCTTCACCCCGTGATAGTGGCAGTCGTGGAAGAGTAAGTAGGCACGGTCGGCCAAGCACGACATCACACCCTCGATGTCCCGCATCACCCCTTCCGCCTCGTGAAACCCGTCTATGAAGGCGAAGTCAAACGGACCGCCCGCCAGCTCCACTGCCCGGGGAAGCGAGTCCGGGGAGAGACCCTGGATCAACTCCGTGCGGTGACTGATCGTTGCCAGCGTCTCCGGCTCGATCTGCGGATTGGGCTCGATCGCTATGATCCGGCCCTCTCCCACGTCGTCCATTGCGGCACAGGTTATCACCGTCGAGCCGGCCTTGAAGGAGCCTACTTCCACATAGCGTTTCGGCCTGGTGCCGAAGATGAGACTGTAGAGCACCAACCTCTCGGGGAGCAGCATCATTGCCGGAGCCGTCAATACCGCAGGGAAATGAGTCGGCATATCGTACTTCTGTGTCACTCTACGGTCCCCACAATTCTTCACGGGCAACGTGCTAAGGCGCATCCGAATCAGGCTACTCCGGCGTGGCGTTTCTCTGGCCTACACGAACACCGTCGCGAATAGCTGTTCGGGTGTGGTTACGCCCGCGCGGACCTTATCGAGCGCGCTTTCGTGGAGCGTCTGCATCCCCCCGGCGATGGCGGCCCGGCGCAGTTCATCCTTGCCGGCCTGCTTTAGAATAAGGTCGGAGAGCTCCTCGCTGACCGTCATGATCTCGAAGATCCCCGTGCGGCCTCGGTAGCCGGTGTAGAAGCACTCCGAGCAGCCGGCTCCCCGCTTCCCGACGAACGTCTCCGCCTCCTCTCTCGGCATGCCCATCTCCAGGCACACCTCCATCGGCGGCTTGTAGTCCTCCTTGCAGTTCTCGCATACTTTGCGGACAAGCCGTTGGGAGACTATCCCGATAACCGCCGACGAGATCAGGAAACGCGGGACTCCCTGGTGCACCAGCGCCATAACGGAGCTTGCCGAATCGTTGGCGTGCATCGTGCTGAAGACCAGCACTCCGGTCATGGCCGCGCGAATTGTTATCCTGGCCGTCTCGTCGTCTCTTATTTCACCCACCATCATCACGTCGGGGTCCTGCCGCAGCAGCGCCCGCAGCCCGTCGGCGAAGTCGAAGTGTATCCGGGGGTTCACCTCGAGCTGATTCGTCCCCCGCAGCTTGTACTCGATGGGGTCCTCAATAGTAGTCACGTTTCGGGTGAGGATATTCACCTGGTTCAGGCAGCAGTAGAGAGTCGTCGTCTTGCCGCTGCCAACGGGGCCGGTGACCAGCATCAGCCCGTAGGGCTTGGCGATGAGGCTATCCAGTGTCTTCTGCTGGTTTTCGTCGAGCCCCAGTTGCGGAAGCCCCGTGATCACGTTTTCCTCGATCAGGAGTCGAAGCACAAGCTTCTCTCCCAGCGACGTCCTCACCGACGCCACACGCATGTCGTATTCCTTCGCCCCGATCTCCATATGAATGTGGCCGTCCTGCGGCAGGCGGCTCTCGGCTATGTTCATGTTCGCCAGTATCTTCAGGCGCGTTGTCACTCCCGAGCTGATCTGCGGCGGCAAAGTGATCACGTCCTGGAGAAGCCCGTCTATTCTGTACCGCGCTCTGAGCCCCGTATCCTGCGGGTCGAAGTGAATGTCGGTTGCCCGCGCCTTTATCGCCCGCTCAATAATCGAGGTGACCAGCCGCGGCACCGACGCCCTGTCCAGAAGGTCCCTCATTGCCAGAAGTTCCGACACCTTGAGCCCCGTTGCGGGCTCTGCGGGCGGCGCCAGGCCCTTCTGCGCCTTTCGCCAGCTCAGGTACTTACCGATGGCTGTCTCCACTTGGCTCTTCGGGGCGATGACCGGCTGCAGCTCCATACCCAGCATCAGCCCGACGTCCAAGAGCCCGGAGATCTTGTTCACATCCTCCGCCACCACGGTCAAGACGTTGTTCTCTTCGCGGATGGGCAGGCAGCGGAACTGCTGTATCACCGAGCTAGGAAGCAGGATCGCCGCGCCGTAGTCGATGTCCTCCAGCTCCAGGTCCAAGAAGGGCATACCGCCCTGTTCCGCAAGGGCCTTGGCAAGGTCTTTCTCGCTCAGCACCCCCATGTTCACCAGCACTAGCCCCGTCCTCTCCCCTGTCTCCCCGTGCTTATCGAGCGCCTCTTTTAGTTGCTCTTGAGTTATCAGCCCCTCGTTCACGAGCAGCGTGCCGATCTTCTCTGATTGGGTCCTCAGGATCTCAGACACCACTTTCTCCGGAACCAGACCCATGTTGATGAGGGTTCGCCAGAAAGAGTGGCCGGTTTCTTTGGCCGTCGCCTCCGCCTCGCTCAATTGCTCAGGAGTCAGCAAGCCGCGGGCGAGCAGTGTCTTCGCCAGCCCGCGTCGGGTCCTCGCCATCTCCAGGCGCGCCTCCGCTAGCTGCGGCGGCGTCATCCATTTGGCCTCCACCAGGACGTCCCCGACTGTGGTCTTCTTTGCGCCGCGGCGTACCGTGTAGTTCGCAACTTCCTTCAGGTTCTGCCACGTCACCCTCTTGCGAAGCAGGTCCATGACACTCTCGCCGCTTTTCTCCTTTTCCTCGCGTACCTCTCCCAGCTCATCCTCGGATATGATGTTGGCTTCCCTAAGGACCTCCCCTAGCTCCTCCCCCGTTGTCGCATCTTCCTGCCCGCCCTCTTCAGGTTCTTCCAGTTCTTTGGGGGAATCGGAATCCGGCCCCGACATTTCGTACCTCCTTGGACATCTTTCCCGGTTAAGTTCATGCGCAGTTATACGGCTTCAGGGTCTGGTGTCAAGCCAAATCAGCCCCCCAGCAGGCGCGCCATCAAAGCCTTCTGCGCATGCAGCCTGTTCTCCGCCTGAACAAGCACGACCGACTGCGGGCCGTCCAGCACATCGTCCGTGATCTCCTCCCCCCTCTTGGCCGGCAGGCAGTGCATGACTATGCAGTCGGGGCGCGCGTGAGCCAGCAACTCTTGGTTCACTTGATAGCCCGAGAGAAGACGCCTCTTCTCCTCGGCCTTCCCCTCGTCGCCCATGCTTACCCATACGTCGGTGTATATCACATCGGCACCCGACACCGCCTCCGCCGGGTCTTCCGTAATGATTACCCGTTCCGCCGCCTCCCTCAGCGCGGCATCCTCGATCTCCCGGTCCGCTCGGCAACCGGCCGGCATTGCCATTCTCAGAGAGAAATCCGCCCGGCGCACCGCGTTGAGCCACGAGTTCGCAACGTTGTTGCCGTCCCCCACGTATGCAACCACCTGCCCCGCAATCCCCCCTCGCATCTCTTTGATCGTCAAGAGGTCGGACACTATCTGGCACGGGTGCAGCAGGTCCGTGAGGGCGTTTATGACCGGAACTTGGGCCGCGGCTGCGAACCTCTCCAACACTTGGTGGCTGAAGGTTCGGATGACTGCAAGAGACACGTATCGCGACAGAACCCTGGCAACGTCCTCCGGCGACTCCCTCCCCCCCAATCCCACCTCTTCTCTGCCCATGTAGGTGGCCGTGCCGCCAAGCTGCGCCACGCCAACCGCAAAGCTCAGCTTGGTTCGAAGGCTGGGCTTCTCGAAGAGGAGCGCGACGCTTTTCCCCTCCAGCGCTCTAGACGCGCTCGCCCTTGACTTCATCGAAGAGGCGAGTTCGAAAATCTCCTCAAGCTCCTCGCCCGAGAGGTCGCACACCGAAAGGAAGTCCTTGTTCACTCGTTCCCTCCATCTAAGCCGTGTCCTTTGATCGTACCATTGCCGCCGTGCATGTCAAATGAGCCCCTTGGCAAGTTCATCGCCGTGGTGCCGACGTAGCCCTTGGCCACCATCCCGGCCACCGTCGACTCCACCGTTATTGCACCCGCCGAGGCCGTGTCCATGGTCGCCGCCGCCAGCCCTTCCATCGCGGGCGGCGTCTCCGCGTAGCTCGCCAGAGCGAGCCGGGGCTTGACTGCCTCGACGAAATCGGCTGCCGTTCTTGGGTTCAACCCGTGATGCGGCATAAGGACCACGTCCCACGAACCCTCCCAGCCTTGACGGCTTAACTTGCGCATGGCAAAGTCCGCCGCGTCGCCGGTGAACAGGAACCTCCCTTGCTCGTGCGCCAGATCGACCACCATCGACCGCTCGTTCTCATCGAGAAGCCCCAGAATGCAGGGGTCCTTTGGCGGGTTCAGCACGCGCAGCGTCGCATCGCCAAATCGAAGCACATCGCCCTCCCCCAGAGTGAGCACGCTGATGCTTTTCTCCCGGAACGCGGCAAGCAGCTCTTCGCCGGTCTTGGTCCGGTCGAATCCCACCGGCACCCCGATGCACTTCACCGGCACTCTCTCCAGCAGGTCGCCGACGCCGCTCACGTGGTCGTAGTGCGTGTGAGAAAGCAGGAGGAGGTCGACTGCACGCGCGCCGCGCTCCCAGAGAAACGGGGCCACGATGCGCTCTCCCACGTTCGGGATGTTTCTCGAACCCGCATCGAATAGCAGCACTTCACCCCGTGGGAGAAACACACAAGTTGCCAGACCCGCTCCAACGTCGAGAACGGTGCATTCCAGCTCTCCCCGGTGTTCCGCCATCGCCCCCTGCCACGTATAGCCTGCGAGCAGCATCACCGACGCGACCGCATACCTCCCCGTGCCTATTCGCAGCTTCCGACGCCACACTCCCGCAGCCACCATCACGAAGAAGAGGCCAACCCAGACCGCGCCGGGCCCGAAGGTGTACAGGTGCCCTCCCGGGACTCTTGCCAGCGCTCCGACCAGGATCCGCAGGAGCCACAGGAACGGCCTCAGAAGAGCAGCCAGAGGCGCAGCGCCCGGAAGCAGCGCGCCCACGGTTCCCGTCACCAGGCCCAGCGGAATGATCGCACCGGCCAGCGGGACGACGATCAGGTTGCCGATCAGCGCCGCAGGCGCAATGATGTGGAAGTGGTAAGCGAGAATTGGCGTCGTTCCTATCCATGCCGCCGCCCCTATCGCGACGAGTTTCCTCACCCAGTGTCCTAGGAATTCGATAGCCCTTTGCCACGTGCTCTTTAGCAGGAGAATCTCCCATGGCTCCGGCTGCCTGCCCCCCAGCATTGCGTCCAGCTTGGGGCTCAACAGCACTATGGTGCCGATCGCGGCGAAGGAAAGCTGGAGCCCGGGCGAGAAAAGCTCGTCTCCCCCCAGCACCGCCAGCACAACCAGCAGTGCGAGCGCGAGTGCGCTGAGCCCGTCCCCCCGTCGCCTGAATATCACCGCGCCTCGCCAGCAGCATATCATCGCGGCCGCGCGGAGGCTTGCGGGCGCGAATCCAGTCAGCGCAGCATAACCCACCGATACCGCACAGACTGTGATCGCTTGCGCCACAGTGCCGGTGCGAAGCAGCCTCATTACGATCCACGCGAAGAAAGCGGCCACGCCGATGTGGAATCCGCTGACTGTCAGGATGTGCGCGGTGCCGCTTCTGACGAAATCTTCCTCAAGCTCCCCCCACACGCCGGCCCTCTCGCCCAGCACCATCGCTCCCACAATGCGCCGGCTGTCCTCGCCCAGCCCCCGCGAGAGCGCCCCAGCCATCGCCCCCTTCACCTTGAGCATCGCCGCCTTGACCGGGTTCCCTCTTCCCCCTCCCAGTTTCTCCATCGCCTCCTGCGCCTGAAGCGAAATGCCTGCCACCAACCTCTTGCGTAGCAGGTACTCTCGGTAATTCAACTGCCCGGGGTTTCTCTCTTCGGGGAAGAGGCGCATCTTGCCGCGAAGCCTGAGCAGATCGCCGTACCTCGACTCAACCCTCCCGGGCACGTACGCGTTCACCAGCCAGCCCGTTCTCCGTCCGTCCTCAGTGACGGCGTTGACCGTCAGGAAGGTCTGCTCCGCCTCAGCCTCCGTGTCGTCCTCTTCGCCTCGCCCTATTCGTCGGACCTCCGGCCGCTCCTCCACAACGCCGGTAACCTCCCCGTGCCATGTGGTTGGAAGGTCGTCGAGCGACGGCGTCCGGCCTCTCATTTGAAGCAGCATTCCGACGCCGAGTAGGAGCAGCACCAGGGCCGCGTATTCGAGCGCGGTCCTCCGGCGCGTTCGCCCGATCGGGAAAAGAACGGCACCGCAGCACGCGGCTGTCACTGCTGCGGTGAAAGGCGGCTGCGCGTACCTCCCAACCAGAATGCCCGCCACCACCAGGGCCGCTATGGGAAGTATCGGCCTTCTCATCCCCCTCCCTTCCGTGCCGGTTGCCCTGCTCGGCGGGTATCTTAAATGCTGAACGGCACGAAAAGAAGAGCTTACGGCTGTATTCGGCCCAACAACCGCGGATCCGTCATCGACCCCGATTGGGCGGGCAAACTGACGGACCTGTCCCGTCTGGGCTTCCTGCCAGAAGGTCGGGCGTGACCTCGTTGGGGCACTCCCTTCCCTCTTCCACGTCCCTTATGTTGGCGAGCGTCGTGTCCGAGATGGTCTCCAGTGCGTTCCGCGTAAAGAACGCCTGATGGCCCGTGACGATGACGTTCGGCATCGTCAGCAGCCGGGCAAACACGTCGTCCTGTATCACCTGGCTTGAGAGGTCTTCGTAGAACAGGTCGGCTTCCTCCTCGTAGACGTCCAAGCCCAGGTATCCCACCCTTCCCGACTTCAGCGCCTCGATCACCGCCTCGGTATCGATGAGCGCCCCCCGGCTCGTGTTGATTAGCATCACCCCGTCTTTCATCCTTTCCAGCGCCTCGGCGTCCACTATGTGACAGGTCTGCGGCATCAGCGGACAGTGCAGGGTGATAATGTCCGACTTCTCGAAAAGCTCCGTCAGCGACACGTACTTGCCCCCACTGGTCTCTACCTCCGCGTTCCGAACAGGATCGCAGGCCAGCACTTCGCATCCGAACCCCATCATGATCCTGACGACGACGGCTCCGATCCTCCCGGTGCCCACGACGCCCACCGTCAGTCCGCGGAGGTCGAACCCAAGGAGCCCTTCCAGGTTGAAGTTCCCCTCCCTGACCCTTGCATACGCTCTGTGCACGCTGCGGTTGAGCGCCAGCATCAGCATCACTGCGTGCTCCGCCACCGCGTCGGGCGAATACGCGGGCACCCTCACCACCTTCATCCCCAGCTTCTTCGCGGCAACGACGTCCACGTTGTTGAAACCCGCTGACCGCAGCGCCACCAGCCGCGTGTCGTGTCGAGACAGCTCTTTCAGCACTTTCGCGTCAAGAACGTCGTGTACGAAAACGCATACAGCGGGGAATCCCCGGGCCAGCGCTGCCGTCTCGTGGCACAAGCGCGCCTCGTAGAACGTAAGCTCGTGGCCGTACCGGCCGTTGCTGGCTTCTAGGAACTCACGGTCGTAGGACTTCGTGCTGAAGGACGCCACTTTCATCGCCACCCTCCCTCCGAATCCGGCGAACGCAGGCTGCTAACCGCAGACACAATGTTTGTTTTGACATATGCCTCCGCCATATACAACCCCCCACGCCTTCCAAGGGCGGTGGTCCGCTACGCTCCGGATTGTCGAGCGCGGTCCCTCAGCGTCATTGCCACTGACGGCTTCATGCCGAAGCGTTCGTAGAACGGGCGCAACTCGGGGTTGCAGACAAGATCAACCGCGTATAGCCCCCTCAGCTTCGCCAGCATCCGGCGCATCAGCTCCTGGCCGATGCCGCGCCCTCGACACGACGGAAGCACTTCGAGAAACGTGATGTGCGCGCTGAGGAGCCCGTCGCTCAGGGCCGTGATGAAACCCACAACGTTGCCCGTCTCGTCGTCGATGGCGACCACGATCTCATCACTGCTCTCAAGCAGCCTGAAGTGTGTCTCGGCGGACGGCGGGGTGGGCCAGTCGCTGAAGAATCCCCTAAGCATCTCAGGGGTTATCCTGTCCGTCGAGTCTACGTACGACAATGCTTCAGCCGTCCCTGTCATAGAAGCCTCGCGGCCAATTCGTGAAGGCTCTTGATCGGCTCGTGATCTTTGACTTCCAGCGTCCCTCGGCGGTCGATGATGGCCGCTTCCATTCCCACCCCCGCCGGCCCCACGAGGTCCCATCTCGGATCGTCGCCGACGAACAGGCAGTCCTCCGCCGACACTTCGAGCCTTTCCATGGCGAATTCAAAGATCCGCCGATCAGGCTTGCGCCACCCGACGTCCGAGCAGAAGACCAAAGCGTCAAAGAGCCCGGCGAGCCCCAGGCGCTCGACCTCCTCCCGCCACAGTTCGGCAGGACTCCCCCACGGTGTATTGGAAACAAGCGCCGTCTTGAGGCCCTTGTCCCTAAGATCCCGAAGCGCCGGCACCGCATCCTCGCACAATTGCGCCCGCTCGAATATCGGCTTCATGAAGCAGCGACACAGGTCCATCATCATGTTGGGGGAGGCGGTCGGCTCATCCAGGCGGAAGACCCGCGCAAGCCGTTCCCCCAACGGCCTTACCCCCAGCCCCTCGGCCTCGTAGTTCTCCTTCTCCACCCTTGCCCAGATGTCCTCCACGGAAACGGCGAGCGACCCGGCCTCGCGCAGACACTCCCGCACCTCTCGTATTGCCGCGCTCAGTATCTCCGGGAACTCCGCGCTTGTGTAGTACTCCACCAGCGTCCCGCCGAGATCAAACAGCACGGCCTTCTTCATCTTCCCGGCTCCTCGGCCTCAACGGGGCCGTCTCGAAACGGAGCCCCGAAAAGCTCTTGCCACAGCTTCCGTCCTTTCTTGTCGAGGCCCTCCGCGCGCGAGTGGGTTCCCAGAACCACCAGTTCACCTCTGCCCCAGGACCCGCCGACGGGAGCAAGAACCAGCTCGATGAGGCGCTCGGTTATCTCCAGCTTTTCCTCCAGCGCTCCGGCAGCGTAGAACTGCTCAATGCCTCTGAATATCTCCGGCTCGTTCGCTTCTAGCCATTTGAGCGCATCCGTTTCCCCTCTGAACGGGAGCGAACGGATGCGGAAGTAGGTCTGGACTAGCCAGTAGATGTTCGTGGCCAGCAGAAAATGGCACAGAAGAGGCTCCTTTTCGATGCGCCCCCTAACCTTGTCCAACACGTGCCGCTGGCAGAATCGATTGAACTGCGCATCGTGATCGGTAAGCTCTGCGGGCCCCTGCCCCCATCGCTTTTCAAGCGCGGGCAGCTCCTTTTGCAGAGCCCCGGTCTCGTCGTAAAGGATCTCCGCATTGGTCAACACTACGTCGAATTCCGTAATGGGCTCCGAGCGCCGCAGGTGCTCGATGGTCCTGATATTCAAGTCGACCGGGACGCCGCCCAGGTAGAAATGGAGGCTCTCGACATCCTCCGGGCATTCCTTGACGAGCACAAACAGGTCGAAATCCCCTCCCGGCGACATGTCGTGCGCGGGACGACGCCCATAGCGCGCTATGCCGAGCACACCGGGGGAATCCTTGAGTCGTGCGACGAGTTGTTCAAGGTTGTCGAGCAGCGCGTGTACCCCTCTCGTCAGACTGGAAAACAAACAGGTCTATGAGCTCGAAGACCCCTTCGCCTCTGTCCCCCTGCTCACAGTGCTTTCTCATCCTGGCCAGACCTTCTCTGAACTCATCGTCAGTTATCAGTCGAAGGTCCGAGAGCGCTCTAAGGCTCACCTTCTCGCAATATTCCAAAAGGCTGCTGGCGAAGAGCTGACTGACGCCCCGATACCCCTTCAGCCTGAATCCTTCGGCCTCACAAAGACGCGTCAGCTCTTGTCTGGAAGGCAGGCGGGTCAGGTTCTTCTCGCGCGCGGCGGGAAAAAACTGAAGATAGAGACAGGACTCGATGCTTTCCAGCGTCGACGTGCGGACGCACAGGTACCCCCCCGGCCTGAGCACCCTCTTGAACTCGGCGGCTGCCTTGGCCTCATCTTGAATGTGGTGGTAAACCATTGAGAGAAAGACGAGGTCTGCCAGCCCGTCGGTCAGAGGGATGCTCTCAGCCGAGCCCTGAAGGAAGCGAATCCTAGGGGACGGTATCGTTCGCGTCGCCGTCAGCATCTTCCAGGAAGGATCCACCCCGTACACCCTCGCCGAAAAGTGGTCCGAGAGCGCCTGCGAGAACCTCCCTGTGCCGCATCCCATGTCAATAATCGTTCCTATCAACTCCCGGGGGAGGCACTCGCCGAGCGTTCTCATCCACATGGCCACAGTCTCTTCCGGGAGCTCTCTGGCTTTCTCATAGCTCAGGGATATGTCTGTCTCATCGTAGTTCAGGCTGGCCATTGTGGTCTCTTTCAGCCGCCGCGAAGAACTCACGCCGCTGGCAGTTGGATGGCGGTTGGCTGGCCTTAGTGCATCTACCACCGCAACTCCCCCTGGCACCTTA